>JAEEGG010000419.1_pt1 | contig 146562 bp, 97 predicted proteins | sample 9134161 | NCBI WGS metagenome assembly JAEEGG01 (sample SAMN16246543, study PRJNA631951) | gut metagenome | biome: gut microbiome; feature: rumen; material: CR-attached | host: Bos | place: Iran: Karaj | collected 2018-10
TTTTTTTCATAACTTGCACTGCTTTTTAAGCGGACAGTGGACCGTCGATCCGTCACCTACAAACCTTATTGCTACTAAGGATATTCTTATTCAGGTCCTGGATCAACGGGCCGGGCGGGGCAAAAAAGATACACGGGTCTTACCCATTGCAGAAAATTGAGAACCGCCCGGCTCCATTGTCCTTCTGTTAAACTTTTATTATCGGCATAAATTTACTACTTTTGTCGTACAAACCTAGGTGCAGAGAACTACGCTGTAAATCTAAGGTTTGCAGAAAAGATATAAAATGAAATTTGAAAGAATTCTGGGAACCGCTGGAAAACACCCGGATTTCTGAAGTTCTGCTCGGTAGAGAAAAGGCGAAAGGTCATTACACCACTCACTCCTCCTGGCTTCGTTTATATGCGATCAGACTGGAATCGGGCCGATACATAATAACTGGGGGCGCGATAAAACTGACTGCTACAATGCAGGAGAGGGAGCATACGTTGGAGGAACTTAAAAAGTTGAACAAAGTTCGGGATCAGCTGATAACCCTTGGCATTGTTGACTATACAGGTTTTGTGGAATATAATGAAGAAAACAAGTGACAGCGAACTTCCCGTGCTGGAGCAGCACGAAGTCAGAACGGATTGGCGAGAAAAAGCACAGTGGCGTAAAGAAAACCGCCGCTGGCTGCGTTATTCCGGTTTTATTGCCTTGAAGGTTATGGGACGTCTCGAAGAGATGAATATGAGCCAGAAGGAGTTGGCGATAAAAATGGGATGTTCTCCTCAATATATATCAAAGCTGCTCAAAGGCTCGGAAAACCTTACGCTGGATACTATATCGAAATTGGAGGAATGTCTTGATCTGGATCTGGTAAAAAGCGCACTCACCATTGTTGACGGCTATGATACGACAGAACGTCCTTACGGATACGTCGCCGAGCCGGATGCGCCCCAATATGACAAAGACAATAAAAATTAAATCTCCCCGAGCATAGCCTCGCAGCCTGCCAGGAGGTCCTGGAAAGTGGTTTCGAAATCGCCCGTGTACCAGGGGTCGGCGACATCGTGGCCGGTGCCGGTGTAGGACATCAGGAGGTGGATCTTCCCTTCGGGATCGCTAGGGATGATGCGTCGGATGAGCCGCAGGTTGGAAGCGTCCATACAGATGATCCGGTCGAAACGGCCGTAGTCTGCCGGTGTGACCTGCCGGGCGCGTTTCCCTGTGTCAAAAGGGACGCCGTGCTGCGAGAGGCATCTCTTTGCCGGCGGGTAGATCGGATTTCCCGTCTCTTCGGAAGAAACGGCTGCGGATTCGATATAATACAGATCCTCCAGTCCCCTGGACCGTACCAGGGCTTTCAGGATAAACTCGGCCATCGGGCTGCGGCAGATGTTGCCGTGACAGATAAATAATATTCTCATAGATATAAACTTATTCTTTCCGCTTCACATACTCGCTCGGCGTGCAGCCCATGAAGTGGCGGAAGGCGGCGGCGAAGTAGGAGGGAGTGGTGAAGCCGACCATATAGGCGATCTGGGTGATGCTGTGGTTCTTCTCCGTCAGGAGGCGGCAGGCCTCGTTGAAGCGGACGGTTTTGATGAATTCCAGCGGAGAAACTCCGAATAGGGCCCGTACACGCAGGTTGAGGTTGGAGCGGCTCATGAACATGCTGGCAGCGAAGTCGTCGATGGAGAAATCCGGGTTGTCGAGATTCTCCCGCACCACTTTCATCGCCTGGCGCATAAAGTTTTCGTCCGATTTCTCGAAGACCTGGGCGACGGAGGATTCCTTGTCCGGCGTTTTGTTGGCGCCGATGCCGACGAATTCGAGGGAGAAATCCCGCAGCAGGTCGCTGCGGACCTTTTCCATCTCCACCTTGTGCTCCTCTTCCTTCCGGGAAAGCAGCCAGGCGATCACCGCGAATACCGCGAGGATCAGCAGGACGATGCCTGTCATCCTGGCGGCCACCGTTTCATACCAGTGGGCCTTGACCCTGATCCGGCAGGGCGTGGCCTCGCTGTAGGTGCCGGAACTGTTGCGGTAGCGGAGGAGGAAGGTATAACTTCCCGGCTTCAGCCCGTGATAGACCGCTTCCCGGTCCGTCCCCGCTTCGATCCAGTCTTTGTCGGCCCCTTCCAGCTTGTAGTAGAAACGGCCGTTCTTGCCGGAAATGTAGTCCGGTGAGGAAAACTGGAGCGTGATGTCCCGCTCCTTGGGCTTCAGGATCAGGCCACTTTCCGGAATACCGCGCCGAAGCCCGCCCACCTTGATGCCGGAAATGACCGGAACGACGGTCTCGCGGTGCATCGAAACCGACAGCGGGTCGAAGGAAACGATGCCGTGCAGGCTGCCGAAATACATTTTCCCGCTCTGGGTATGGCAATGAGCGAAAGGCGTGAAGCGGTTGTCCAGCAGGCCGTCCGCCGTGGTAAAGGTCCAGTTTTCGCCGCTGGAAGGGCGGAAGCACCAGAGGCCGTTGTCCGTGCTGACCCAGAGGATGCCGGATGCGTCCTCTTCGATGCCGTGCACGACACGGTCCGGCAGACCGTCCTTCTCGCCGTAGGAGGATACATCCCCCGAGGCGGGGTCGTATGCGTAGAGCCCGTTGTTGGAGCCGAGCCAGATGGTCCCGTGGGCATCTTCGTGGAAGGCCTCGACGTATTGGATGGTGGACAGGATTTCGGGCAGTTCCATCACATTTCCCGTGCCGGTCCGGAAAGCCGTAACGCCGAATTTCTTCCCGACCCAGAGGATGCCGCCGGTGTCCAGCATCATCGATTTGATGTTGGTTACATCCTCTGCGGTGTATATCCTGGAGAAATGGCCGCTCTTTTCATCGTATTCGTACAGGCCGTCGCTGCCGCTCGCGTAGAACCCGCCGTGGCGGTTGTCCACGATGGCATAGCAGCCATAGGAACTTTGGGGACCGCCCGGGCCGAGCGGCTTCAGCGTACGGGTCTTGCGGTCCAGCGTCAGGATTTCGGACCGGTCGGCTCCGATATAGATGTGGCCGGTCTGCGGGCTGATGAAGATGCACTTGACATCGGCGGGATTGTCGCTTTCGCCCGGGATGCGTTCGAAACTCCCGTCTTTCAGCAGGTGGCTGAGCCCGCCGGAGTTGCTTCCGATCCAGAGCGAACCGTCGTTGTCTTCGACGATGTCGCTGATGACATTCCCGGTCAGATTGCCCGCGCCCGGCCGGGATACGATGTTGGTAAACTGATAGGAATACGGCGTATAATAGCAGGCGCCGCCGAAGTAGGTTCCGAGCCACATCGTTCCCTGGCCGTCCCTGAAAATGTCGCAGATACTGTCGTGCGTAATGCTGCCGGGCGTGTCGTAACTGTAGTGATAGACGCTCAGAAGGTCGTTTTGCAGAATGTAGAGTCCGTTCTTGCTGCCGATCCACAGGGCGCCGTCATTGTCCGTGCAGAGAGACTTGATGATGCCGGCCCTGATGGCCGTCCGTGTGGTGCCGTCCGTCAGTGACACCCCCCACAGGCCTTTCCCTTCCGTTCCGACCCAGAGGCGGGAAGGGGAGTCCTGCAGCAGGCAGTTGATCTGACAGTTCCCGAGGTCCGCCCGAATCGCCCTGACCTCGCTCAGCCTGTCATCTGTCATCAGGATTCTTCCGTCGGCCGTTCCCGCGTAGACCGTATTCCCATATTTATATACGGCAGTCACAACTTCGGTAAGGAGCGCTTCCGGAAGTCCCTCCCGGGTAAAGCGCCCCGTTTCCTTGTCGAAGATCCACAGCCGTTTCTCCGATCCGGAAAGGTATCTTTGTCCGGAGATGGGAAGCAGATAGGATACGCTCCCGGCCGGAGCCGGATAATTCCGGAATGTCTGGGTACTGCCGTCGAATTGGGAGACGCCGTTGATATGCGCTACCCAGATGCGCCCGTTCTCGTCGCAGACGATGCTGTAAATGTGGCTGTCCGGAGCGAATGCGTCGGAGGGCAGGCCGCTTTTGAACCGCGTGTACCGATTGCCGTCATACCGCCGGAGGCCGTCGATTCCGCCGAGCCAGATGTTGCCGAGACTGTCCTGGCAGACGGTCTCAATGTTGATGCCGGTCTCGTCCAGCGGCAGCGGCGTGAACTGTCGCGTGCCGGCGAGCATCATAGCCAAAAGAAAGGTCAGCATTCCCATACGTCCGGTTTTTCTACAAAATTAATAATTTGTCTAAAATTAAAAATGACGTTTTTAATTATTGTTCGATTTTGATATTGAATTGTCCTATATTATAAGCAATTGGCTTTGAGATACCTTAACTTTGCCATTGAAGCGATAACCAATCTGGCCGTGTCTGCATACTCTCGTCTTGTTTTTGCTCTGGCAGCCCTGCTGCCGCTCCTTTCGTGCAGTCCGCGACTCACCGTGATGAGTTTCAATGTCCGACAGTCCCACGCCAGAGAAGTCGACCCCCATAATTCCTGGGACAACCGGGCTGATGCCTGTCTGGAAATGCTCCAAACCCGCAAGCCGGATCTGGTCGGATTCCAGGAGACCCAGTTCAAGGGTCAGTGGTCTTTCTTCCGGGATAGCCTGGCGGCAGAATACGGCAGTGTCGGCATCGGCCGTGACAACGGCGTGGATAAGGGGGAAACCTCCGGCTTCCTGTACCGGAATTCCGTCCTTACGCTGCTTGACAGCGGCACATTCTGGGTATCCGAAACTCCTGACGTCCCGTCCAAATCTTTTGACGAAAAATATAACCGTTCGGTCACCTGGGGGCTATTTCGTTTCAACCGTTCCGGCCGCCGGTTCTACTATTTCAATACCCATCTCGGCCTCACCTGGAAGTCACAGAAAGACGGCGTGGAGATGATCATCCGAAAGATGCGGGAAATCAATCCCGACGGCCATCCCCTTATTTTCAGCGGCGATCTTAATACGTCTCCGGACAGCCCTGCATTTGATCCGCTGCGAGCTATTATGGCCGATACCCGCGAAGTGGCACCGAAGACGGATCACCTTCCCACCTACAATGCCTGGGGCAACAGGGACAAGGAGCGAGTCATTGATTTTATCTGGATAACGCCGGATATTAAATGTCTGGAATACCATACCGACATGGCCCCATACGGTGGTCACGACCTGATTTCCGATCATTACCCCATCAGCGCATTATTGGCCTTCTAACAATATGAATATGCATAAAACTGTTTTAAAACTGTTCCCTCTGCTCCTGCTTGCCCTCGTGGCCTGCAAGAAGGAGGAGACGAAGAACAACCATCCGAACCTGTCACCGGGTCAGTTGAAAGTAATGACCTTCAACATCCGCGCGACGACGACCGAGGACGACGCCTTCAACAACTGGGGAATGCGTGCCGGTGCGTGCCGGGATATGGTGCTCGACCAGCAGCCCTCCCTCATCGGAATGCAGGAGCTCGTGGCGACCCAGTGGAAGTATATGACCGGGATGCTCACCTCCCACGGGTACGTTGGTGTCACGGACGAGGACATAATGGATTCGTTTATGTATAGGAAGGAGGAGCTTGAGCTGCTCTCGGACGGTGTTTTCTGGCTGTCGGACACGCCGGAGACGTCGTCGGTGAGCTGGGACGGCTATGTGCGCTACGTTCACTGGGCCGTGATGAAGGTCCTTTCCACGGGTGAGAAGTTCTTTTATATGAATACCCACCTCGGCCTGACGACCGCCTCGCGCCGCAGTGCGATGACGCTGATCAAGAAGCGGATAGGCCAGCTCAACACGGATAACCTTCCGGTCGTTATAATGGCGGACTTCAACACCCACGCCGGCGATTCCGTTTTCGAGGGGATCCGTGAGACGATGGTCTGCACCCGGGAGGAGTCCCCGGTCACGGATGAATTGAAGACCTACAATGCCTGGGGCAACGAGGCCAAGGCCTACGTCTGCGACCACATCTTCGTCACCAAGTCGGTAAAGTGCTTAGAATACAAGACCGTGACCCAGTGGTACGACGGTCATAAGTATGTCTCCGACCACTACCCGGTCTATTCCATCATCGAATTCTAAACCGCGCTCAGTATGCTCAGAAAATACATTATCATCTGCCTGTTCGCCGTCCTGCCCTTCGTGGCGTACGGCCAGGGTTCGAGAGTCATTAAAGGGACGGTGAAAGATGCCGCGGGAGCCCCGCTCCCGGGCGCCGTTGTTATGGTCCCCGGCACGACCAACGGTACGTCGACCGACCTCGACGGCAATTACTCCATCAATGTACCGTCCGGCAAGGCCCTGGAGTTCTCCTGCATCGGTTTTGCCTCCCAGACCGTCGAGACCGGCGGCCGTTCCGTCATCGACATTACGCTGGAAGAGGACAACCTGATGCTGGAGGAAACGGTGGTGGTCGGTTACGGCACCCAGCGCAAGGTCGACCTGACCGGCGCGGTAGACCAGATCAGCAGTGACGTGTTCGTGGCCCGTCCCAACGCCAACGTGACGCAGATGCTGGAAGGCGCCATCCCGAACCTGAACATCTCGCTGGCGGACGGCAAGCCGATCCGTACGGCGGATTTCAACATTCGCGGAACGACCTCCATCGGCCAGGGCGGCAGCGCGCTGGTCCTGGTGGACGGTGTGGAAGGGGATCCTTCGATGCTGAATCCGGACGACATCGCATCCGTATCCGTGTTGAAGGATGCGGCTTCGGCGGCCATTTACGGATCCCGCGCCCCCTACGGCGTGGTGCTTATTACGACCAAGAATGCCCAGAAGGGCCGTCCGGTGGTTACCTATTCCAATAATTTTACATTCTCATCTCCGGTGGTAAAGCCGGACTACGTCACCGACGGACTTACCTGGGCCACAATGATGTGTGAGGGTTGGTTTAATTATAATGGGAGTCTTCCTACGCACATGAACCTCATTATGCCGTTCTCCCTCGCCTGGCTGAACGAATACCGCCTTCGCCACGATACTGGCGACACTGGTACCGTCGTGAGTGACGGCTCCTGGCGAATAGAGGCGGGTAACTACGCATACTTCCCCGAAGGTACCGACTGGTTTGGCATTCTGTACAAGAAAAACGCATTCGGCCAGACCCACAATATTTCCCTTTCGGGCTCCACGGATAAATTTGACTACTACATTTCGGGTCGTATCTATCAATACTCGGGTCTGTACAATTCAGACACGAATACCGATAAGTGCCTCTCCGAGAATATCCGCGTAAAAGTCGGCTACCAGCCATTCCCCTGGCTTAGGATTTTCAACAACTTCGAGCAGGGACATCGCAAGTACAACAATCCCATTGTCTCCAGCGGCTCTGCCGGGAATATCTGGGCCAACATCAATTCCCAGGCTCCTGTCTGTATGCCTTTCTATAACCCGGACGGCACGATGACGCAGGCCGCGGCCAATTCCGTGGGCGGATTCCTCTATGGCAACAGCACCAACGTCTATGAAAATGACGATGTCAAGAATACCGTCGGCCTCAGCGCGGCCTTCTTCGACAAGTCCTTGACCATCAATGCGGATGCTACTTACAAGTGGACCAACTCCAACGGCTATACCCGCAAGTATCCGGATGAGTATTCCCCCCGGCCCGGCGTGATGGAGACCAAGTCCGGCATTGTCTCCTCTTTTACTGAGGATCGCAACATTATCAAATACATTTCGGTAAACGCCTACGCGGATTATACCAAGACCATCAAGAAACACTATTTCAAAGCGATGCTTGGCTATAATTACGAGCAACGTTCCACCAATAAGATTCACGCTTACAATACCGACCTCCTTTCCGAGAAGGTAGAGAACATCAATCTGACCTTTGGTACCGATGATAAGAAACTGTCCGGCACCTGGGCAAGATGGCGCTCGGTCGGCGTATTCACCCGTCTCAACTACAGTTATGACGACCGTTACCTCGTTCAGTTCAACGGCCGTTATGACGGCTCGTCGAAATTCCCGTCCAACTCCCGCTGGGCTTTCTTCCCCTCTGTATCGGCCGGCTGGCGCCTGAGCGAGGAACCGTTTGTGAAGAATAACGTCAGCAAGAAAGCCATCTCCAATATGAAGGTTCGTTTCTCTTACGGATCGCTCGGTAACAGTAATGTCAGCGAGTACTACTACGACGAATCCTTCGGCTTCGGGACCAGCCGCCTGCTCAATGGTACCAAGTATCGCCAGACGGATGCTCCGGACCCTATCCCGGACAACCTGACCTGGGAGAAGTCCCAGACCTACGACGTGGGCCTTGATCTCGGCTTCCTGAATGACCGCCTGACTTTGACCGCCGACTGGTACACTCGCAAGACGGAGGATATGTTTACGGCCGGCCCTACCATCCAGTCCGTTTACGGCGCGGACGCGCCCGAAGGCAACTACGCAACACTCACTACACGCGGCTGTGAGTTGACTGTTCTATGGAAAGACAGTTTCAAGTTGGCATCCAAACCCTTCCACTACAGCATCAAGGCGACCTTTGCCGACTATGTTTCGAAGATAGACAAATACAACAACGATACGGGCTATATCGGCGGCCGCAATATTCCGGAATACTATGCGGGGATGGTTATGGGCGAACTCTGGGGCTTCGTCTGCAACGGCCTCTGGCAGGACCAGGCGGACATTGATGCCGCAGAAGCCGTGGCAAGGGCGGCCGGCGCCGAACGTTACGACATCATCAATCAGTTCTCAAAGGACTATTCCATCCGTCCCGGCGATCCCAAGATCGAGGATTTGGACGGCAATGGCTATATCGACCGCGGCGACCAGACCCTCTCCAATCCGGGAGACCGAACGATTATAGGTAATTCCGCTCCGCGGTTTATGTACAGTTTCACCATCGGCTTTGACTGGAACAACTTCTATGCTTCTGTATTCTTTCAGGGAGTGGGGAAGCAAGACTTCATCACGGAGGGTGACAGCGGTATGATTTGGGGTCAGTACAACCGTGCTTACAACCAGATTCCTAAATGGGTCCTCGGCAACTACTGGACCGAGGAGAACCGCGATGCCTGGCTGCCCCGTTATGCTTCGGGGGCAAATCCCCTTGCCGGAACGAGCCGCCGCGGCAACACGCGCTATATGCTGGATGTCTCCTACATCCGCCTCAAGAACGTCCAGGTCGGCTACAATCTCCCCGAAAAGTGGATCAAGCCGCTACATCTTTCCAAGGCCAGCATCTTCTTCTCCGGCGAGAATCTCTGGGACTGGTCACCGATGTACAAGCACATCAAGGGCACGGTGGACGTGCTCGCTCTCGGCCAGGATCCGGAAAACCACGATACGACCGCCGGAACGGGCGGTTGCTATCCTGTCCTGAAGTCCTATAGTTTCGGTATTAACTTGACATTCTAAGGAGAGAGTACATATGGAAAAGAAATTTGTCAAATCGATTGTCTTACTCTCCGCCGGTATCGCATTGCTATCGGCCTGTGACCTTACTGAGACCCAGAAATCCTCGGCTGACGCGGCCCTTGTCTTCGGTTCGGAGACCGGCTTGAAACTATACTGCAATTCTTTCTACGGCATCTTCCCCAACGGAACGTCCGTCCACCATCAGGATGGGCTCTCGTGTGATTATATGGCCAAGACCGAGCTCGAAGACTATGAGCAGGGAGCCCTGATTCCTGACACACAGGGCAAATGGGGTTGGAGTAACATCCGCAACGTCAACTACTTCCTGGACCACAACCATTACGATTCGGTCCCGCAGGATGTACGTGACAACTACAACGGCATCGCCCGCTTCTTCCGTGCCTGGCTGTATTTCGACAAGCTTTACTGGTACGGTGGCGTTCCGTGGATCGACCACGTGCTGAACCCGGGCGACCCGGAGCTGACCGCCCCGAGGGACACTCGCGACGTGATCGTCACCCATATCATCGAGGATTGTGACTATGCTTTCGAGCATATCAAGGCGGACAACTCGTCGTCGAGCAAGGCGGGATTTGTCAACAAGTGGTGCGCGCTCCTGCTGAAATCCCGGGTCTGTCTGTTCGAGGCCTCCTGGCGCAAATATCATGCAGGAACCGCATACGTTATCGGCTGCAACATCAGTGCAGACGACCTCTTCGCGGAAGCGGCCTATGCCGCCAAGGCCGTGATGGAGAGCGGCGTTTTCTCTATCCATACCGGTACGTCGAACGGTAAAGGCAAGGGCTCCTACCGTGACCTGTTCTCCAGCGACACGGTTCCCTTCGACGAAGTGCTGCTGGCCGTCGAGCAGGATAACCCGCTGTCGGTGGGTTACGCAAACTACTATTATAATAAGCAGAATGTACGCGCGTCTCTCGTCCGTCCATTCATCAATACCTACCTCAATCAAGATGGATCCTATTATTCGGAGACCAAGGATGACGGCTCGTACAAGACGTTCCTTGAAGAAATGACCGGCCGCGACCTACGTTTGGGGCAGACGATTCGCTCGATTGACTATGAACGCAAGAATGCGGACGGAGAAATGGTTCGGACAACGGCGGAGTATGATTATTCGCTGACGGGCTATCAGATTATCAAATTTACTGTGGACGATGTGGCTGCCGACTTGTACGGAGCCAATGGCAACGATATTCCGTTGATGCGCTATGCCGAAGTACTGTTGAATTATGCGGAAGCCAAGGCCGAACTTGGGACGCTGACTGACGACGACTGGAAGAGCACCATCGGTGTGCTGCGCCGCCGGGCCGGCATCACCGGCGGCGATCTCGACACCATGCCGACCACCGTCGACAATTACCTGAAAAACACATTCTATCCCGATATCACTGATCCCGTCATCCTGGAAATCCGCCGCGAACGCACCATTGAACTCTGCCTGGAGGGCTTCCGTCTGAAGGACCTGAAGCGTTGGGCATGCGGTTCGCTCTGGCAGACCCTGCCCTGGACGGGGATCTTTATTCCCGGCTACGGGATCCCGCTGGATATGAACGGCGACGGCACCCCGGATGTGTATTTCCCGGATCCGAAGATGTCAACCATTCCCGCAGACTATGCTGATATTGCCGTATCGGTAGGGGAGCCTTTGAAGTTCATCTCCGTTCCCGGTGGAATGATTCTTCGGGATGACCTTCCCGGCCGCACTTGGAAAGACCGGATGTACCTTGATCCGATTTCCTCGGAGGACATCACGATGAATAACAATCTTGCACAAAATCCTGGATATTAAAAATGATAGTATATGAAGAAACTTAATTCTATCTTACACATTGTCGCGGGCATGACTCTGCTTCTGCCCCTCCTCTGGGGCTGCAAGGCCGTGAAACCCGAGCTTCCTGAAATTAATTTGACCGCTCCTGTCGTGACGGTGGAATTCGACGGGGAAAATGTCATCCTGAAATGGGCCCCGGTCACCAATGCCATCTCCTACAAGGTTGAATACCGGGAGGAACAGGAGACTGAATTCCACGTGGCGGGAGTTCCCAATTACAGCCCGTTCAATGTCACCGGACTTGATTTTGGGAAGAAATACTTTTTCCGCGTAAAAGCTGTCAACGGCGAGGAGGAAAGTGAGTGGTCCGAGTTGGTTTCGGTGGATGTCCTCCGATACCTCCCGAAGCCGATCGCTCGCGCAAATGCCGGCATATCATTCATTGATGTGGCCTGGGATGCGATTGAAGGCGCCACCTCCTATAGCGTGGAGCACAAGATATCGGTGGCTTCTGAATGGAGCGTGGATTATACCGGCGATGCCACCTCATTCAAGATTGAGGATGTGGAGAGCGGTGTTTCCTACGACGTGAGGGTTGGTGCTATTGCGGAAGGATACAGTATGTCCTATTCCGATATTGTCACGACTGCGACCTCTCAGGCTCCCTCCACAATGATCTCCACCGGAGAGCAACTGGCTGCCTGGCTTGCCGGAATCAGCCTTGAGACGACGGATGTCGCCGCCCTTGCGGGTGACATCGATATGCAGGGCATCACCATCACGTCCGCAAGCGGATTTGGCGGCACCCTCGAGGGCCAGGGTTATGCTATCAAGAATCTGACCTCCTCCGTACCGTTGTTTGCACAGAACTCAGGTACCATAAAGGATGTTGTCCTGGACGAAAGCTGCGTATTCACGGCAGAAAGCAACGTCTTCGGCGCGCTTGTGGGCCAAAGCGTTGGCGGAGCCTATAAGAATGTCGTAAACAAGGCCTCCGTAACGTATAACGCTACGGCCGATGTAAATGAAGAAATCATTCTCGGCGGCATTGCCGGCCGGGTCCAAAGTGCTCGTTTTGAGGAATGCTCCAATGAAGGCACGGTTTCGTTCGAGGCCCCGGGTTGCGTGCATAAAAACGCCACGATTGGCGGCATCGCCGGTCTGGTTAACAATCTTGAAGGCCCCTGCACCTTCTATGCCTGTGTCAACAGAGGCAAGATAAGTCTGAATGCAAAATATGGGGATCCGGTCAATGAGTTCTCATCCACCGGTAACAACAATGCCATCGGCGTGAACTTGGGCGGCATAGCAGGAACGTCAAGTTACAGCGACGAGAATACGTCCCAGTTTGAACAGTGCATTAATGAAGCGGCCGCAATCATTTCGCTTAATCACACGGATATCGGCCCCCTGCCGGCACTGACTTCCGGTTCTACCGGCCCCGTAGGAGTAGCCGGTATTCTCGGATTCGGCCAGGGACATTTAAACAAATGCAAGAATCTGGGGCTCATCCAGGCGCGTGCGGTTGCGGAAGGAGAACCTGCCGAATCTGATATGAAGAAGAAAAACTATCTGCTTCACGTGGGCGGTATCGCAGGTATGCCCTGGGATGATTTGGAGATAGAATCCTGCACATATTCCGGCAATATCGAGGTGGAATACGATGGCTTGTATGACAATGATGACAGGTGGCGTGCTTCTGTGGGTGGTATTTGCGGACAGGGCGCATACGGCAGTACCGGCACCTGTGCCAATTATTGTAAGGTTAACGGAAACATCACAGTAAGCGGGCATGGTCATATGGCTGTAGGCGGCATTTTTGGCCTGTTTGGAAAGCAAATCAAGAATACCGTTACCGAAAACTGCCACATAACGGTGAATGGCCGCAAAGGTGATGTCGGCGGTCTTGTCGGTTATGTCGCCGGCGGTGCTGCGAACTACACCATTAAGGGTTGCACCTGCGCCGCTACCATTTTTGCCGACAGCGACTGGGGTGACGCCGGAAAGGATTGGTACTATTGCATCGGCGGTCTTATGGGTCGCTGGGGTGGTGCTTCCGGTGAGGGCAGCAATGCCAGCATGACAAAATATACCGATGGTAATAATGTCGTTTCCCCTTGCGTTTTCAGCGGATCCGTGTCTTCTGTTTATCAAGGATCAAGGGTTGGTATTGTCGTTGGCATGATCAGGGGCAGTGGCAAAAAAGTGATTTTTGGCAGCAGCGATGCCCCTATTCGGGTCTCCGGCACATTCGCCAGGAACGAGGTGGAGGAACTTACCATCAATTCGGAAAATCTGGAGACATACAAGTACGGATCGAGTGAAGCTACTACGACTATGCATGTGGTATGTAATTAAATAACAATAAAAACCATATACTTATGAAACTCAAAAATCTATTGACAAGTGCTTTGCTCCTCGCCGTGGCTTTCACGGCCTGCACGCAGAAGGAGGAGCCCTTCGAAGAGCCTGAGGAGATAATCCCTCCCCAGGAGGAAGTCGAGGGTGATTTTGCCTACATCTTCAAGGTGGCTGACCCTGAGACGAAGACGACCTTTGGAACAAACCACGTTATCTGGGAAGCAGATGATCAGGTGGGCTCTTATGCAAAGACGTCCAAAAACAAATCGACGCCTGTTGAGATTGATGGCACTGACGTGCACATCACCATCCGGAGCAGTGTCGCTCTTGCTGCCGGGGATATGGTCTATGCGTATTATCCTTATAATTCGCGGAACGACAAGGCTGAAGCCATCGCTGTAACCCTTGAAATTCCCCGGAACCAGATTTCCGGCAGCGCGGATGCCATGCCGATGGTGGCGCTTCCATTTGAGTTGACGGGGCCTGTATCTTCCTACACTAACACCGAGGTCGGAACCCTCCAGTTCATGAACCTCGGCTCTATCATCAAACTCAACATCTTCTCCAGCGACGCTTCCTTCCAGGGCGAGACCATCGAGAACGTCACCTTACAGGCCGGTGCGGCCTGCGCAGGCTCGTTCACGTATGACATTACGGCACTGGATGAGGCGAATCCTGCAGCCATTTCAGGTTATGAGGAGACCGATGTCGTGGTTTCCGGCGACGGTGCTCATCCAACGACCGTTGGCGTTGACAGGGATCACGGCGGTGTATTCTACGTCATCGTCGCTCCCGGCACTTATGCGGGCAGTTTCAAAATACGTACGAGCCGTGCTGAATACGTTTATAATTCCGCATCCCGCACCTATTCCCGGGCGAGCGTGAAACCGCTCAATATCGACCTTGCCGGCACCAACTGGACCGCGGTCACCGGATACGACAACACGATCGACTCGCCTCGCGAGTTTGCGGCTTTCCTCGCCGGGACCTCTTCTTCCGACACCGGCTCGTACACGATTACGGCCGACCTCGACATGACCGGTTACACCCTTACGAGCGCCTCTGGCTTTGGCGGTACGCTCGATGGCGGCGAGCACTCTATTAAGAACCTTACCTCCGGCGTTCCGATGTTTGCGACCAATGCCGGTACAATCCAGAACCTAATTATTGACGCAAGTTGCAACTTTACTGCGGGCAGCAAGGAGTTCGCTCCGCTGGTCAAGATGGACAATGGAGGCACGTATACTTCTGTGCGAAACAGAGCCAATGTAACATTAACTGCTACAGCTAACGAAACTGACCAGATTATTCTTGGCGGTCTCGTAGCGGTAGCTAAGGGTGCTACATTTACGGGTTGCTCCAATGGTGGAGAAATCAAATACGACGCTACGGGATACAATCACAAGCAGGCTGCACTTGGCGGTCTGGTTGGACTGATTGACAATTCCAGCGCCAACTCTACATTCTCTTCCTGCGCCAACCGCGGTCCTATCACGTTGCTTGCTGTTTATGGTGATCCCAATGTCAGTTTTACCTACGGCGGCGACGGGAATTCAAAGGGTATCAATCTGGCAGGTATCGCCGGTGTATCCACATATAATGCAACCTACAAGGCCTCGTTCGATCAGTGCAACAACGAGACCGCCGGAACTATTTACCTCAAGCATACGGATATCACAGGGCTTGCCGCAGATACCAATAGTACCGGACCTGTTTCTGTCGCCGGCATTGTGGGTATGGGACAGGCAGACTTCAATAAATGTCGTAATTATGCCCTCATTAAGGTGGAATCACTCGTGACCGGTGATCCCTCCGAAACTGAAATGAAGAAGAGGAATTATTTGCTCGCTGTAGGTGGCATCTCTGGTATGGGCTGGGATGTTTTGGGGATGGCGTCATGTACGAATTCTGGAAACATTGAAGTAGAGCACTACGGCTTGTATGATGCCGATGACAAGTGGCGTTCTGCAGTAGGTGGCATCTGCGGTTATCCTGGATACAACACCGGCAGTTATGCCAATTATTGCAAAATGGAAGGAGACATTACCGTAACAGGTAAAGGCACCACGGCTGTTGGCGGAATAATGGGATGGAGTGGTAAGCAGACTAAAAACAATGTCACATCTGCTTGTTCCATCTCAGTGAACGGTCGCAAGGGTGATGTGGGTGGTCTTGTCGGTTATGTCGCCGGCGGCGCTGCAAACTATACCATAACAGGCTGCACCTGCGCCGCTTCCATTTTTGCGGACAGTGACTGGGGCTCTGCAGGTAAGGATTGGTACTATCACATCGGCGGACTTATGGGACGCTGGGGCGGAGCCAATACAGGCAACTACCCCAGTCTGACTTACCACAATAGCGACCCCTGCGTCTTCAGCGGTTCCGTATCCTCTGTTTATCAGGTGCGCGTTGGTGTTGTTGTGGGTAGAGTTACTGGAAGTAACAAGACTATTATCTTCGGTGCAAGCGGCAAGCCTATTCAGGCTTCCGGTACAATTGAGAGGGGAGGCCTCTCTCAGACCACAATTACGTCTGCAAACATTGAAACTTATAAGTTGGGCAGCGACGCCAACACAGGTACAACCACTATGTATGTTACCTGTCCGACGACCGCGCCTGCAAACCTGACTCTGATGAGCTTCAACATCCGTGAAGGCAGCAACTGGACCAGCCGCAGGAGCCCCATAGTATCAATGATCAACGGCGAGAGCCCGGACCTCATCGGTCTGCAGGAAGTCAAGGACCTGGATGTGTATGACCTTGCAACACAGGGGAAGCATCCCTGGAATTATTTGAAAGATAACCTCTCCGCCTACAGCGGCTACCGCTCAGGGACTTATCACAATGCTATTCTCTATAAGACCAGCACGGTGGAACTTTCCAATACCGGTATCTTCTTCCTTCGGGATGATTACAACACCAGCGGTAACAGCTGGGATGGGTACGAGCGGACAGCGCTCTATGCCACCGTCCGTGAAAAAGCGACCGGGAGATATTTCTTCTTCATTACCACCCATTTTCCGATGAACGATTCCAATGACGGATGGAATAAGAGTACAGCGCTTTTGGAAAATCGAATTGCCGCGTTGAACACCAACAACTATCCCGTGATTCTGATGGGCGACTTCAACTGTGTGATTGGAAATGCCTGCTGGGACAACATTAAGACATGGATGAACAACACCCGGTATGCCGCAGATTCGATTGTAAGCACGGAGAACAGGGACCTTTACACTTACAATGCCTTCGGCGACAGCAGCAAAGCCCGCAATAAGGTTGATCACATCTGGGTGAGCAAGTCCATTACGGTGGATTCTTATGTCACCCTGACCACTGCCATCCGTAATTATGGCGGCTATACTACCAACGGAGAAACATTCCTTTCCGACCACTATCCCGTCATCGCCCATATTTCATAGTTGAGGAGGTTCCGTTATGAAAAAAGAATATATTATACCCATTACCGATGTGACCGTCCTCAGGTTGGGCAATTTCTGCGCTTCCTTTGACCCGACGGACAATACCGAAAACTGGACGATCGAGGACGAAGAGAATCTCTGATGCTGATTGCATTACTCATAGCGGGCGCTCTGGCGACTTCTGTCATCTCGAGCGCATCGCAAAACGTGGATATCGCCTCATCCCTGATGCTGAATCAGGGATGGGTGCCCTATCCGTCATATGAAGATAGGGATGGCTGGGCGGCTTTCCTTGGGGAATACCGGGAAAACTTAGCCGACGATGGAATGGAATTCATCGGGTATACGTGGCAGGTCATAACAGACGATGACTATCTGGCTTACGAACGCTATGACGACCGCCATCCGATGGAGGATAAGTATTTTGCCAACCAGAGGGCCTTGAGAAACCTTTTCATCGCGGAGCTCGCGGAGGGGAAGGGGAGGTATTTGAAGGACATAGCCGCTGGCGTAGAATGGTACTGTGGCGAGTATTCCTGGGCCGTGGTCTCTCATTTGGCAAAGTACCAGAAAAGCAAGAGCCCTATTCCGGACCGCAGCGAGCAGATCATCGCGTTGAATTCCGGAAACGTATCCCAGATGCTGTCCTGGATTTATTATTTTTTGAACCCGCAGCTAGATGGGTTGAATCCCGGCCTTTCCGGTCGCTTGAAGAATGCCGTGAAGGAAAAGACGATGGATCCGTTCCTGGAGAGGGACGATTATCGCTGGATGGGCTTTGTGCCCGTTCCCGGCAAGAAACTCAACAACTGGAACCCTTGGTGCAACCAGAATGTCCTGCTGTGCTTTATGCTGCTGGAGGATGACAGGGACAGGCTCGCCCAGGCCGTGGAAAAGTCGATGCGCTCGGTTGACCTTTGGCTGGAGTCGCTGCCCTCCGATGGCTGTTGCGATGAGGGTACAACGTATTGGTATAAATCTGTCGGTCACCTGCTGGACTATCTGGAGAACCTTGAACGCATCACGGGTGGGGCCGTGTCCCTTTGGGACGAGCCATTCCTCCAGCGCCTTGGCGAGTTTATCGTCAATGCCGATATCGGCGATTGCTGGCAGGTTAATTTTGCGGATGGGACCCCCTCCAGGAGGCCGATTGCCTATTGGATTTACCGTTATGGCCGTGCGTCCGGGAATCAGTATATGAAGGATTTTGCCGTCAACAGTTTTCATCGCTATGGAAGCAGTGTCGAGAATATCGACTGGACACTCTTCTATCAGGGTTTGGAGGCTGTTTCCGCTATCCGTGAAATGAAACAGTTGCCTTCTCCTGAATGCTGTCACCATCCCTTTATTTATTACCCGGAGACCGACGTATGCTTCGCTCGTAGTGGGAGAGGATTCCTTGCAGCCAAGGGCGGTAATAATAGCGAACGCCACAACCACAACGATGCCGGTACTTGCATTTATTTCTACAACAACGTTCCTGTGCTCATTGATGCCGGTGTCGGAACATACGAGAAAAATACTTTCGGGCCACTCCGTTACAACAACTGGTTCGTCCGGAGCGGCTGGCACAATCTGCCGGTGATCAACGGCTGTGAGCAGGCATTTGGCGCGGAGTACAAGGCTTCAGACAGCCGCGCGAGCAAGCTCCTGCGGCGCTACACCACCGACATCGCCGGGGCTTATCCCGATTCCGCCGGGGTGCAGTCCTGGAAGATCACTTACCGCCTTCGGAAAGACGGCTCGTTGGTTATCCGGCAGAAATTCTCCCTGAAAGAGGCATCCGTCCCCAACGAACTTCATTTCCTCGTGCATTCCAAGCCTGTCCTTTCCGGTGACGGCAGGATTGTTCTGCAGGGGGGAGTGACGCTTTGCTACGATGCGAAGGTATTCGACGTCTCCGTTGAAGAGAAGTCCCTGACAGGCCTCGGTTTCTCCTTCCGATGGGGAGAGGCCCTGTACCGGATATGCCTCAAGGCAAAGGGGACGCCCCTGAAGGGCAAATATGTGGTGAAATTGATTCCGCCGGAAGAGGAGTCCTTGCCGGCCCTCTCCGCCCGGGTGTCCGCTGTGGCAAAAGAGCAGTTCACCCTGCTCTCGGCCCGGCTGGATTCGACCACGACCCCTCGCACCATTCTCCCCGACGGGAGTATGAAAGATTGCGCCGTGGGCTCCTGGACCAGCGGCTTCTTTGCGGGTTCCCTGTGGGAATTATACCAGTTGACGGGCGACAAGGACGTGGAGGCTCAGGCCCGGAAAGAGACGGCCAAACTTGCCACAGTCCTCGACTTCCCGCTGAGCCATGATATCGGCTTCCAGGTTAATTGCAGTTATGGAAATGCTTACCGCATTACCAGGGAAGAACAGTATCTCTCACTGATCGAAAAGGCCGCCGAAGCCCTTGCCGGCCGGTTCGATCCCCGGGTCGGCGCGACGCTCAGCTGGTCTGCCGGCGAGCGGGGTGAATATCCGGTCATCATCGACAATATGATGAATCTGGAGCTCCTGGAGTACGCTGCCAAACAGTTCGGGAGCGATTCCCTGCAATCGATTGCCGTGAGCCATGCGGAGACGACCCTCCGTAACCATTTCCGTCCGGATTATACCACCTGGCATATGCTGGATTATGATCCGGCGACGGGTTCCGTGCTCCGTAAAGTTACCGTCCAGGGCTATTCCGACGACAGCGCATGGGCGCGCGGTCAGGCCTGGGCCCTCTACGGCTACTCGATGATGTTCCGGGAAACCGGCCGGGAGGAATTCCTTTCGCAGGCGGAAAAGATTGCGGCGATGCTGCTGTCCCGTCTGCCGTACGACGGCATTCCGTATTGGGATTTCGACGACCCGGACATCCCGAATACGTATAAGGATGCTTCTGCGGCCGCCATTATGTGTTCCGCTTTCATTGAGCTGAGCACGCTTACCTCCGATAAACCGCTTGGCAGACGCTGCCGGGAAATGGCGGAGAGACAGCTTCGAACCCTTGCCTCTCCCGACTACCTCGCCACCCCCGGCACCAATGGCGGCTTCCTCCTCAGGCACAGCGTCGGCAACCTCCCCGGCGGCGCCGAGATCGACGCCCCGCTGCCGTACGCCGATTATTATTTCCTCGAGGCCTTGAATCGTATATGAAGAAGCTATTACCGCTCATTTTCATCCTTATCTTATCCGGATGTGAAAAAAAGATCGAACCGCAGGCACACGTCCATGACGCGATTTTTATCGGGGATTCGATAACGGCCAACTGGGTCAAGGAATCCAAGGGCCATCCCGAATTCTTCAAGGAGCATAATTATCTTGGCCTGGGTTTCTCTGGAAAGACGTCGGGCTATCTGAAAACCGTTTTCCACGCGGCCGTGACGAACAAGCATCCCAAGCAGGTCGTCATTCTTTGCGGCACAAATGATATCGCGCAGAACGACGGGGTATATGTCTCCAACGAGGAGATTCGTGACAACATTGCCTGGATGGCATCGGAAGCGGAAGGAAGCGGCATCAAAGTGGTCTTGTGCTCGGTTCTGCCCAGCACGCATTTCTACTGGGCTTCTTCCATTCATCCGGAGGATATCATCATTCGGCTTAACGTCCTGATCAAAGCACTTGCCGCAGAGAAGGGCTATGTGTATGTCGATTATTATTCGGCCCTGGTCGATTCCAATAAAGGGTTGCCTTCCCAGTATTCTTCTGATGGCTGCCATCCTAACCAGGATGGATATACGGTGATGGAGGGCCTGATTCTGCCGGTACTGGCTTTGTAACCCGGAATCAATCTTTGCAGAAACGGACAAAAAGTAGTATAATTGCCTTCGGGAACAATATGAAGCGACTCCTCCATATTGCCTTCTTCATTTTCCTCTGCCCGGTATTTGCCTGGGCGGAAGGGGATGATGTTGTCATTACCCGGACGTTGAATGCGACGGAGGAGATGCTGTCGGCGAAGGCGGTGTACCTCCGGGCGGAGGATGTGGATACGTTCTGCGATATCCGCCTGAATGGGCATTATGTGGGGGCGACGACGAACTTTTTCCGGCGCTGGGAGTGGGATGTGAAGCCGTATCTGCGGGTGGGGAAGAATGTGCTGGAGGGCACTTTCCACGATGCGGAGGTGGTTTCGGAGAAGAAGAATGCGCAGCTGGCCTATCCGGTCCCGATGAGCGGGGTGGGTTTTGTCCCTCATCTCAATCTGATCCGCAAGCCCGGGTATCACGGAGGCTGGGACTGGGGTCCGAAGTGCATGAATGTCGGGTTCACCGGCCCCGTGACGCTGATTCCGGTGAATGTGGCGCGTCTGGATTATCTGGAATGCGCGCAGAACCATTCCCGCAAGGGTCGTTGTATGGTGACGCTCAAGGCGGAAATGTATTCGCCGGAAGGCGGGGATGCCGAGGTGACCTTTGCTTTCGACGGGAAGACCGTCCGGCGGCGGGTAAATCTCCAGGCGGGGACGAATGTCATTTCGCAGGTCTTCGAAATCCGGAAGCCCCGGCTCTGGTGGCCTGCCGGAATGGGGGAGCAGCCGCTTTACAAGGCGAGCGTTTCCGTCGACGGGCAGTCGCTCGTGAAGAAAATCGGCCTCCGGACCGTCGAGACAGGGGAGAATCTGGCCTTCAAGGTGAATGGGAAGCCGCTATTCGCCAAGGGCGCCAACTGGATTCCCTGCGAGACGGATCCTTCGCGGGAGACGTACGACCGCTATCTGGACCTTCTGACATCGGCTCGGGACGCCAATATGAATATGCTGCGGCTCTGGGGCGGCGGCAAGTTCGAGAAGGACGCTTTCTATGAAATCTGCGACTCGCTGGGTCTTCTGATCTGGCACGATATGATGTTCGCCTGCGCGATGTATCCTTCCACGCCGGAATTCCTTGGGGAAGTCAGCGCGGAACTGACCCATCAGATAAAACGCCTGCAGAGCCACCCGTCCATTGCTATGTGGTGCGGAGACAATGAGGGGATGGACAATATGAACAAGCGGATCTGGAAGCGAAATCCGGAGTTGTACCTGTCTGACTATAAACGACTTATAGACCTTCGTGGGGATTTGGTGGCCACCCTGGACCCGGAGCGGATGTATTGGCCCACCTCGCCTTGCGGCGGCCCGGGCGACTATTCCACCAACGGCTGGAATGACGATTCCAAGGGGGACATGCACCTCTGGGATGTCTCTAAGAACGCCCGTCCGCTTTCGGAATACCTCAAGTACCGCCCCCGCTTCGTCTCTGAGTTCGGCCATTCCTCCTTCACTGCCCTCCTTCCCGATATGGAGGAGCAGAAAGCCCACATCCGCGAGACCGGCGGCTACGAGAATATCCTGAAGCGGATTGACAATCTGTTCAATCCAAGCTCCACGGCCGATCTGGTCTATCTCTCCCAACTCGAGCAGGCCCTCGGCCTCGAGGCCGCCATCTCCTGGTGGCGCTCTCTCCCCGAGTGCAACGGCATCCTCGTCTGGCAGCTCAACGACATCTGGCCCGGCGCCTCCTGGTCCACCCTCGAGTACGACGGCTCCTGGAAGCCCGCCCATTACCACCTCAAGCGCATATTTGCGGTTGATGCCCCGCTGCAGCCTTCCGTCTTACCGAATCTCAAAGATGTTCCAGATGCCAACGTGACTGCAAGAACCTTCGAACGCAATGGCAAGTGGATAGTGTCTTTAACTACTGACAAGCCTGCCTATTATGTCTGGCTCTCCGCACCGGGGGTGAAATGCTTCCCGGATAACAGCTTCAATCTAATGCCCGGAGAGGTTAAAGAAATTGTTATTCCGGTCGAAGCCAAGGAATCTCTCTCCGTTACTCATCTCGCGAAACAAACCTCCCCTCGACACGAAACGCTGCTTCGCGACTGGGAATTCCATCGCGGGGAAGAAGGGGAATGGGAAAAGGTGCGCATTCCGCACGACTGGGCGATTACCGGGCCTTTCGCGGAGAACGGCGAACTTTGGAGCGGCTCACAGGGATATGCGAACATCCCCGGCCGGACCGGAGCGCTCCCGTGGACAGGGATCGGCTGGTACCGCCGTTCGTTCACCGTGCCGGAAAACAAGGCTGTTTCCCTGACTTTCGACGGTGCGATGAGCAATGCGACCGTCTATGTCAACGGCAAGGAAGTGGGCTCCTGGCCCAACGGCTATGTACCCGTCAATCTTGACATTACGGATGCTGTTGTCCCGGGGACGACCAATACGCTCGCTGTCCGTCTGGAGAATTTGCCGGGCAGCGCCCGCTGGTATCCCGGTGCCGGGCTCTACCGCAACGTCCACCTTATCACCACCGATCCTGTCCACATTTCCGCCTGGGGTGTATGTGTCACGACGCCGGAAGTCTCGGCCGATAAGGCGACGGTGCACGTGGAGACGACGGTTGAGGGCGCGGAAGGGAAGGAGATCGAGGTGCGGACGGTGATTCTTGACCGGGACGGGCGGTGCGTTGGAGAGATTCCACGGACAAGCCGTGGAATGACAGGACAAGGTTTCCAGGATGACGTAATCATCCCTTCTCCGCTCCTCTGGAGCCCGGAGGAGCCGAATCTCTACAAGGCCGTCACCTCCGTTTATGCCGGCCGGAAACTGCTGGACGAAAAGGTGACCGTCTTCGGCATCCGCAAGGCCGAATTCATCGACGGGAAGGGCTTCTTCCTCAACGGGAGGCCGATGAAATTCAAAGGTGTCTGCATGCACCACGACCTGGGCCCGCTGGGGGCGGCGGTCAGCGTTCCGGGCCTCAGGCACCAGATTGAAATCCTGAAAGATATGGGCTGCAACGCCATCCGCACCTCCCATAACTGCCCCGCTCCGGAGTTGGTAAAACTCTGTGACGAGATGGGCATGATGATGATGGTGGAAGCCTTCGATGAATGGAATTCCGCCAAGACCCCGAACGGTTATCACCGCTATTTCAACGACTGGGCGGAGGAGGATCTGGTCAATATCATCCGGCGCTTCCGCAACAACCCGAGCGTCATTCTCTGGAGCACCGGAAACGAAGTCTGCCGCGTCAAGGATGATCCGTCTGAAGGCCTCGCCGAGGCGAAATTCCTCACGGAAATCTGCCACCGGGAAGATCCGACGCGTCCGGTAACCGTCGGGATGCACATGTGGCACCGCTTCCTCGAGAAGGAGTGGGTGGACGCCTTCGACGTCATCGGCATCAATTACCATCCCTGGAAGTTCCTGGAACTGAGAGAGACGGTCGGCGACCGGCTGATTCTCGGTGCAGAAAGCGGCTCGACGCTCAGTACCCGCGGCGTGTACCACCTTCCGGCCGTCAAGACGCGCGATATGGTCCTGAGTCCCGACCGGCAATGCTCTTCCTACGATCTGGAATCCACCCGGTGGTCCAATACGCCGGACTGCGACCTTGCAATGTACGAGGATTACCCCTGGGCCATCGGCCAGTTCGTCTGGACCGGTTTCGACTATCTGGGAGAGCCTACACCCTACGAGGATGACGGCTGGCCCAACCACAGCTCTATGTTCGGCATCGTGGACCTCGCTTCCATCCCCAAAGACCGTTATTACCTGTTCAGAAGCGTCTGGAACACAACGGATCACACGCTGCACATCCTCCCGCACTGGAACTGGTCCGAGGGACAGGAAATACCGGTATTCGTTTACACCGATTCGCCTTCGGCGGAATTGTTCCTCAACGGCAGGAGCCTCGGTGTCCAGAACAAGCAGGTTCCGAGACAGAAGACGCTGGGAGACAGGGAGGAGAATGTGGAGGCCCGGTTCCGGATGGCCTGGTCCGTTCCCTTCGAGCCCGGTGAACTGATGGCCGTGTCGCTTGACGATGCCGGCCGCCCCGTTGACACCACGTACGTACGCACGGCGGGTGCTCCTGCGGGTATCAGGATGGAATACGACGGCCGCCGCCTGGCGGCCGACGGTGACGATCTGGCCTACGTAACGGTCAGTATCGTAGATAAAGACGGAAACCTTTGTCCGACAGCCGATTCCGAAGTCCGATTCGATGCCACCGGCCCCGGCGCCTTCATCGCCTGCGCCAACGGCGATCCCACCTGCCTCGATTCCTTCCAGGGTCCCGCGATGCACGCCTTTGGCGGCAAACTTACCGCCATCGTCCGCTCCCGCTACAATGAGGCCGGCAAAATTTACCTCCACGCCACCTCCCCGGGACTTCAGGACGCCACCCTTGTCATCCGGACCCGGTTTTGATTTGTTTTTCTTCTGCGGAAGCCGTAAATTTGCGTTATGTTGGAAATTCTCCTCATAGCGGTGGCGCTGGCGATGGACTGCTTTACGGTGTCCATTGTGTGCGGGCTGTTGCTGGGGAAGTGGGAGACGCGGCCGGTGCTGGTGACGGCATTCCTGTTCGGCTTCTTCCAGGCCCTGATGCCGCTCATCGGGTGGCTGCTGACCAGCCGGTTCAGCGCGTACGTCGAGGCATACGACCACTGGATCGCTTTCGGGGTGCTGCTTTTTATCGGCGGCAAGATGCTGCTGGATGCTTTCCGGAAGGAAGAGAAGAAATCCTTCGACCCGCGGAGTCTCAGGACGCAGGTCGTCTTCGCCGTAGCGACCAGCATCGACGCCCTCGCCATCGGCATTACATTCGCCTGTACGGGGTACGCCACCATGGGATCACTGACCTGGCCTTTAGTCGCCATCGGTGCCGTCTCTTTCCTGGGCAGCCTGCTGGGATTCGCCCTGGCGTTCCGCTTCGGCGAGAAGGTCACGCGGCGTTTCAAGCCGGAGATTCTCGGCGGCCTGATCCTGATCGCCATCGGCGTCAAAGTATTAATTGAACATTTAACTGCATGAATATGAAAAAGTTTTGCTTCCTGACCCTTCTGACGGCCCTGGCCCTGACCGCAGCTGCGGCGACAAAAAGCGACGCCTCTGTCGGCAAGCGTACCGAAGCGATTGCATCCTGGGACGGTTCGGTCTGGCTTTCCGCCGTCGATGCGCCTGTCGTTACGACGAAAGTGACGGCCAAGGAGTGCCTCGCGGCCGACGGCGCCAGTTGGTTTGTCTCCACAGTGACCAATGAGAAAGCGGTAGTCTCCGCCAAATGGATGACGGTCGGCCTGGGCGTGTACGACCTGTATCTGAACGGCAAACTCGTCGGCGAGGAAATCCTCAAGCCCGGTTTCACCCACTACGCCAAGACCAAGCGGTCGTTTACCTATGACGTGACGGACGCTTTCGTCAAAAAGGCCGGGGCGAAGAATGTCCTTTCCGCCCAGGTGACGCCAGGCTGGTGGGCCGACAAGATCATTACGCCCAATCAGGTCGGGATGATCGGGAAGAAATGCGCCTTCCGCGGCGTGCTGGAACTGACGTATGCCGACGGTTCCGTGAAGCGCTTCGGCACCGACACGGCCTCCTGGAAGGCCGGGATCGCCGGTCCGGTGACGCACGCGGCTATTTTCGACGGAGAATATTACGACGCCCGGATCAAGCCCGGTTACGCCACGCCCGAGAAACTGGGCATGCCGGAAGTGAATACCGAGTTCAACGGGGAGATCCTCCCCTCGGAGGGTGCCGAGGTTTATCTCCGCAAGGATCTGACGCTGAGGCCGGTGAAAACATATGTCTGGAAAGGCGTCGACGGAGCGGGGGAGGAAGCCTACGGCAAGGTGCATATCCTGCGGGAATACAAGGCCGGTGCGCCCATCACCCTGAAGGAAGGGGAGACGCTGGTTGTGGATTTCGGCCAGAATTGCGCCGGTGTGCCTTCCTTTACCTTCAAATCCAAGGCGGGGACGGTTCTCACGTGCCTTCCCGCCGAGATCCTCAATGACGGCAACGGCGCCAGGAGCCGCGGAATGGACGGCCCCGAAGGCAGCTGCCACCGGACCAACCTCCGCGCCCACGATAATTCCTTCGTGATGCAGTACACCTTCGGCAGCGCAAGCCCCGTGACGTATCATCCCCGCTGCACCTTCTTCGGCTACCGGTATATTTCCGTTACGGCGACCGCGCCCGTGAGCATCCTTTCGGTCGAATCCATCCCCGTCACCTCCATCGCGGAGTCGCTGGAAACAGGTACCCTCAAGACGGGGAATGACCTGATCAACAAGCTGATCTCCAATACGGTATGGGGGCAGCTGTCCAATTATCTCTCTGTCCCGACCGACTGCCCGCAGCGCAACGAACGCCTCGGCTGGACGGCTGATACACAAGTGTTTACCGAGACGGGCGCCTTCTTTGCCGATACCCGTTCCTTCTTCCACAAGTGGATGCGGGACGTGCGGGACAGCCAGTCCAAGACGGGCTCTTTCCCCGGCGTATGCCCCGATGCCCAGTACGGTCGCAGCCAGATGCGGCTCGGATGGTCGGATGCCGCCGTCATCGTGCCCTGGACGGTGTGGAAGCATTTTGCCGACAAGCAGATCATCGAGGAGAACTGGGATGCGATGGAGCGTTACCTCGCGCACGTCAGCGAGACCAAGTTCGCCTATGCCGCCATCAAGGATGAGTGCGGCAACGGCCAGTATGCCGACTGGCTCAGTTACGAACCGCTGGAGAGCGCGGGCCACAGTGCTCAGTACAGGGATGCGAAGGGGAAATGGCAGCCGCTTCCCGAGACGATTCAGTATTGGAATTATCTGGGTGCCTGCTACTGGCTGATGGATGCGGAGATGATGCGCGATATGGCCGGGGCTACGGGCCGCGACGGCTGGAAGTATGCCTGTATGGCCGATGAAGTGAGGGCTTATATCCGCGGTTCCTTCTTCGACAAGAACGGGCTCTTCACCACCGATATCCTCAATACGATGCAGACTCCGGCCCTGTTTGCCTTGCGCTGCGGCCTGGTGGACGGAGCGGCGAAGGATGCGATGATCGCCCGCCTGCGGCAGAATTTCGCCGATCACGGCGGCTGCCTCCAGACCGGCTTTCTCGGTACCTCCATCCTGATGCAGACCCTCACCGAGAACGGCATGGCCGACATCGCCTGGGATCTTCTCTTCCAGCGGAAAAATCCGAGCTGGCTCTATTCCGTCGACAACGGCGCCACCACCATCTGGGAGCGCTGGAACAGTTATACCATCGAGTCCGGTATGGGCCCGAAGGGAATGAACAGCTTCAACCACTACGCCTACGGCTGTGTCTGCGAGTGGATTTGGGAAACGGCCGCCGGCATCGCTTCCGATCCCGCCTCCCCGGGCTTCAAGCACATCATCATGAAGCCTGTTCCCGACAAGCGCCTCGGCTCGATGGACGCCTCCTTCCGCTCCGCCGCAGGCCTCATCAAGAGCGCCTGGCACTACGAGGGCGACACCTGGGTCTGGACCTTCACCATCCCCGCCGGCGCCACCGCTACCGTCACCCTCCCGGGCAGCGCCGAATCCAAAGACTACACGGCCGGAACGTACACGGTACGGAAGTAGACGCCTTACGCCGCAAACAAATCGGCGGGGGAGCAGTGCAGGGCATGGGCGATGCGGAGAATCGTCCGGTATTCTGCCCTGGAGAGATCTTGTGTGCGTTGCTCATAGGCGCGGACCATGCGTAAGGTGACGCCGGACCGACGCGCCAGATCTTCCTGCGTGAGGCCTGCGGAGCGTCGCAGCCGTTTCAGGGCCGGGGCATTCTCCCGCTGGAAAGCTTCAATCCGGTGAAGGGCCACTTCTGTCCAGACGGAGAGACCGGCTTCGTGCATCGTGGGATAAAAAGAAAGAAGGGTGTCGATGTCCAGACCGTTGCGAATGAGGAAGCGGAACGGCTCTCCGGTCTCCCATTGCAGATAGGCCAGGGCCTGGAAGGCCCAGTATTCCGGGGACGAAATAGATGTTTCGAATCCGGAGGACAGATTCGGCACATCATCCCGTTCCTTCGACAGAATGAGATAGAGCATTTCCGGCCCGGAGAGACCGGCAAGATAGCGCGGATGTCCTGCTTCTATTCCCGCACAGACCTCGCTTCGGAGAAACATTTCCGTGAATTCCCCGGCGGGGATTCCGAGCCGTACCGCTCCGTCCAGCAGGGAGCCCAGGTTATCCATCACATCCTCCAGATAGGTGTCAGAATAAGCGTTCATCGTCGTTCCTCCAATTTTCGCGTAAAATATCCAGCATATATACGGCGTCTGATGCCTTCACCCCAGCGCTTAAATCCCTGAACGCATCCCGGGCGGCCTTGTCCCGGGCAATCCGGCGGGGATACCACATCGTTCCCGGGACAAATTCCGATCCGGAATATGCAATCCTGCTGAACGCCTCCCGGCTTTTGATCACGACCTGCTCACCCAGCCGCCCCAGCCGCATTGCGGAAGAGAGTTGTGACAGGGAGATGGTATTGTTCAGAAATGCCCTCGCGAACGAGAAATACGAATCATCCGCCCTGTATCCGATGATGACATCCCGATTCTTGTAATCCGGCAGAAACGTCTCAAGGATGTATTGGCGCGCCTCCCGGGGGAGCGGGTTCGCCAAAGGGAAAATACGATTCTCGAGCAGGACGGCAAGCCAGTTCAGGATATGGAAAGACGGATCTGTGAGACGCAGGATATCGAAACCTTCCGCGTCCAGTTCATATCGGTTGACATATCCGCCCGCAGGCGTTTTGCACGCCCACTCCGCCGCCATATTCCGCTCCTCGGTACAGTAAAATCCGATTCCATAGTCATTATGCGGATTTCCCGCCCCGTATACGGGCGTCCCGATGACGCTTTCCGATCCGTGATAAATGACAAACGCTTGCATAAACTAACGCTATAACGTTACTTTTGCAAAGATAAGTCAATTTCCCCGGTTCTGCAAATGTCGGGATACAAAAAAAGACAGTGATTGAACGAAGTGGGAGTACAAAAAAAGACAGCGGTGTGCGCTGTCTTTTTTTGTGCTCCCTCAGGGGCTCGAACCCTGGACCCCAACATTAAGAGTGTCGTGCTCTACCAACTGAGCTAAGGAAGCGGCCTTGTTCCGTTGTGACCCGTTCGGGGCTCGAACCCGAGACCCCAACATTAAAAGTGTTGTGCTCTACCAACTGAGCTAACGAGTCCTCCAATGTCCCAACCGGATCTCCAAATCGGGGATGCAAAGGTATATCTAATTTTTGAACTCTGCAAATTTTTTTTGATTTTTTCACAAAAAGATTCCGGGACATGCCCGGCAAGGGCTCACCTGCGGCAGGAAGTGCCAGAAAACAGCCCGAAACCTGCGTTTCCTCGTTCCGGATAGTGAAGATGTGTCAGAAATGGCGGCAAAACCTGCGCTTCCTCGGTCCGGAGGACTAATTCCGGGGAGCGGAGTATTCCTTGATATGCTGCTCTTCGGAGAGTTTGCAGATGAGAAGATCGCCGTTCCGGAGGGAAACGATGCTGTTCCTGAGGCCCTGCAGGACGACCGTGCGGGTGCCGTCCGTGTGGACGATGCAGCCGCTGCAGTCGAAGAGGCGGACGTCACTGCCGCCCGGCCCGGCGGCGACGACCACATTCCCGTCGTTATCGGCGGGGATATGCTCCTTGAGAGCGCCCCAGCTGCCCAGGTCGCTCCACCGCGGGTTGCAGGCGACGGTATGGATGTGCGGAGATTTTTCCATCACGGCATAGTCGATCGAGATTTTCTCGCACTCGGCGAAGTGCGTCCGGACTTCGGCGGCCTCCCGGTCCGTATAGAAGGACGGGGCGAGAGCGTCCATAACGCCCGCGATCTGCGGGGCGTGGGTGCGGAGTTCGGAGGTGATGGTGCGGACGTTCCAGACGAAAATGCCGGCATTCCAGAGATAGGCGCCGTCGGCGAGGTACTTCTCTGCGGTGGCGCGGTTGGGTTTCTCCTTGAATTCCAGTACCTTGACTACCTTCCCGGGCGTCGGCTCCGCGGTGTGGATGTAGCCGTAGCCGGTCTCGGGCCGGGTGGGGGTGATGCCGACCGTGACGATGGCGTCGGAGTTTTCCGTGGCCGCGAGCGCCTTGGAGATGGCGTCTGTAAATACCTCATGGTCGAGCACCAGGGCGTCGGACGGGGTGACGACGATGTTGGCATCGGGATATTTTGCCCGAATCTTCCAGGAGGCGTATGCGATACAGGGTGCGGTATTGCGCGGCTCCGGCTCGGCAAGAATCTGCTCGTCGGGCACTTCCGGAAGATGCTCCTTCACCGTGGCGACATACCGCTCCGAGGTTACGACCCAGAAATGCTCCGCCTTGCAGACCGGAAGGAACCGTTCCATCGTCAGGCGGATGAGCGACTTCCCCGTACCGAGCACGTCGATGAACTGCTTCGGCATTTCCGGCGTACTGAGCGGCCACAGGCGGCTTCCGATGCCCCCGGCCATAATCACTATGTGCGTATTTTCCATAACTGCTTGTAAAAGTACGCAATCTTTCCCGCAAATCCAAACCGCCCGTCGCTACATCGCGGCGATGATCTCCAGGCACCGCAGCAGGAGGGAGGCGGCGGCGTCGGTGGCGGTGAGGAGAAAGTTCGGGCAGAGTCCTGCGGCGGAAAGTGCGAGCGACGCGATGCCGAGAGAGATGCAAATGGTGGTGAGGGGGAGGGCCAGGATGTTGGTAATGAGGAAGTATCGGGGGAATGACCGGAAGTAGAGCCAGGCGACGGGTGCGGCGGTGACCTGGCAGGCGATGCTGAGGGCGGCCATTTCCCAGAGTTTCCGGACGGGGTTGAAGCGGGGGCCGCCGGAGGGATACCAGCGCTGCATCGGCGGGAAGAGCAGGAAGATGCCTAGCATCGCGCTGTAGGACAGCTGGAAGCCGACGGAGGTGATGACGCCCGGGGTGATGACGAGCTGAACGGTAAGGGCGACGGAGAAGATCCGGAGCGATTGCCGGCGTCGTCCGAGAAGGGCGGTCAGTTCGCTGAGGGTAATAAAAAGGAATGCGCGTACGATGGAGGGTGAAGCTCCGGTCATCAAGGTAAATAGCAGGGCTGCCGGGACGGTGATGAGGAATCGGATGACCCGTGCCGCCGGCGAATGTCCCAGTACGAGGAGCGCCCGAGAGAAAATCGTATAGATGATGCCGATATGCAGTCCTGAGAGTGCCAGCAGATGCGAGGCGCCGCTCCGGCGGAACATCGCGACCGTTTCCCGCGGTAGCCCCGACCGGTCGCCGGTGAGGAATGCCTTCAGAAGGGGTGCGGTGCTTTCGTGCGGGAAGGGGATGGCGTCGATGGCGGCCCTGAGTCCGGTGGCGGCCTCTTCGATCCGGGTGATGCTTCCGCCCGAAACCGGTGGCATGATAGCCGTGAAGTAGCAAAGGATGCCGAGCAGGAACATCAGGGGATAGCAGAGGAAGACCCCTGCGGGGAGATTCCCGGTCGGGGCCGGGAATGACGGGAGGGTCAATAACAGTAGTAGTACTGCCATCAGGAGGCAGCACCCCAGTGCCCATAGATGTAGATGCGGGGCCCAATGGCCCGTGATCGCCGCCCCGGTTCCCACTCCGGCAGCCAGCGACAGAGAGAGCGCCACAATCCGGCTCTCGGTGTTCATTACGGTGCAAAGATACAAAAAAAACGATTCCGGGGACAGCCCTGGAATGACGACCTTCAAGTCGGTTTGTATCGAATTACATTTTTTGTTATATTTGTAGGTTGTAATAATGAAAAATACAAATTAACCGAATAATATGATCATTCTTGTTATCAATTGCGGCAGTTCGTCCATCAAGTATCAACTTCTGGATATGAAGAGCGATGATGTGTACGATGTGATTGCCAAAGGTATCGCCGAGAAGATCGGCCTCCCCGAAGGAATTTTACAGTATGCCCCCGCCGGGCGCGAAAAGATCGTGAGGGATCTTCCCATTCCCGACCACAAAGTCGGCATGCAGCTCATTCTTGAAGCCCTGACCGGCGAGAACGGCGTGCTCAAGTCCCTCGAGGACATCGACGCCGTCGGCCACCGGATCGTCCAGGGCGGCGATTTCTTCTCGTCGAGCGCCATCGTCAACGACGACGTCCTCTCCAAGATCGAATTCTGCTGCGACTTCGCCCCGCTGCACAATCCCGCCCATCTGCTGGGCATTCACGCCATCCGGGACGTGCTCCCGAAGGTCCCGCAGGTCGTCACATTCGACACGGCCTTCCACCAGACGATGCCGCCGTACGCCTATATGTACGCGCTCCCGTACGAGTATTATGAGAAATTCCGCGTCCGCCGCTACGGCGCCCACGGCACGAGCCACCAGTATGTGGCGGAGCAGGGTGCCCTTCTGGCCGGACTCGACATCAACAATTCCAAGATCATCACCTGCCACATCGGCGCCGGCAGTTCGGTGTGCGCCATCCAGAACGGCAAGTGCATCGACACTTCGATGGGCTTCACCCCGCTCGAGGGTATGATCATGGGTACCCGCGTCGGCAACATCGACGCCAACGCCGTCCTCTACCTGATGAAGAAACTCGGCTGCTCCGCCGACGAGATGTCCACCATCCTCAACCGCAAGAGCGGCTTCATGGGCCTCACCGGCAAGACTTCCGACGCCCGGGAACTGATGGACCTGGCGAACGAGGGCGATCCCAAGGCCAAACTGGTCCTGCACAAGCTCAACTACGATGTCATCAAACTGATCGGCCAGTACGCCGCCGCGATGAACGGTGTCGACCTGATCTGCTTCGCCGGCGGTATCGGCGAGCACAACGGCCGCTTCCGCAGAAGGGTCCTGGAGAACTTCTCCTACCTCGGCCTCAAGGTCGACTACGAAGCCAACAATGCCGCCTGGGAGGCCAACACGATCATCTCGGCCCCCGATTCGGCCGTCAAGGCCGCCCTCATCTGCACCAATGAGGAACTCGTCATCGCACGCGACACGATGCATCTCGTATCCGGAAAGTAAAAACCTCTTTACAATATGATCAAAAATTTCAATGACCTGTATGCCAGACTCAAGGCGGATAAGATCTGCAAGAGGATGGTAGCCGCGTGGGCCGTGGACGCCCACACGATCGAGGCCTGCTCCAAGGCCGTGGACCTGGGATTCGTCAAAGTGACCCTCGTGGGTGACGAAGCCCTCATCCGGAAAGTTTGCTCCGAGTGCAAAATCGATCCCGCCAAGTTCGACATCCGGAACAATCCCGTGGAACTCAAGGCGGTCGCCCAGGCCGTGCAGCTCGTGCACGACGGGGAGGGTGACGTCCTGATGAAGGGCCTCTGCTCGACCGACAAATTCCTCCGGGCCATCCTCAACAAAGAGACCGGCCTCCTTCCTCCGAAGGGCGTTCTGAGCCACGTGGCCGTGATCGAGAATCCCAACTATCCGAAACTCATCTTCATGAGCGACATGGCGGTGATTCCGCTTCCGGACTTCCGCCAGAAGGTCAAGATTTCCGGCTATCTCGTCGAGGTCGCCCGCAGTTTCGGCATCGAGAAGCCGAAGATCGCGTTTATCGCCGCCTCCGAGCAGATGCTCGATTCGATGCCCGCGTGCATCGAGGGCGCGATGCTCGCCAAGATGGCCGACCGCGGTCAGATCCGCGGCTGCGTCGGTGACGGCCCGCTGGCCCTCGACGTCGCCATCGATCCCGAGAGCGTGCAGATCAAGAAACTCGTGAGCCCCGTCGCCGGTGACGCCGACTGTCTCCTGTTCCCGAACATCGAGTCCGCCAACGTTTTCTGGAAGACCAACTCCAAACTCTGCACGGAGGTCCGTCAGGCCGGCATGCTGGTCGGTACCACGGCTCCCTGCGTCCTGGCAAGCCGCGGCGACACCGTCGATACGAAACTCAATTCGATCGCAGAAGCCGTGATGTTCGCAAAATAATCAGCGCGGAAGCAGGAACAGATCTTTTCCTGCGGGCAGCGCGCTGCCGACCAAGTCCCTCGCCCGGGCGAAGACACCTGCTGTCTCCCTGGCGAGGGACGATCCTTTCCAGGTGCTGGTGTTGGTGATGAGGATCCAGCACTGCCCGTCTGGGTAGCATTTGATGATGGCGTTGGTGCCGGCGAAAGAGCCGGTGCGGCGCCATTCGCCGTCCGGCGTGACGGAGAGCCAGCCGAGCGGGGAGGTCTCGTCGTCGATATACTGCGTCATCCGGCCCACGCTGATGCGGGAGAGGATGTCGGGAACGCCGAAGAGACCGTCGACGGAGGCGACGAAACGGGCGAGTTCCACGGCGGACCCCACCCAGGCGCCCGAGCCCGCGAGGCCGCGGATGTCGCTGGCCCCGTAGCACCGCAGGACCTGCGTGCCGTCGCCGTGATAGTCGGAGGAGAGTTTCGAGCCCTTCGGGGGATAGTACCGTACTTCTCCGGGATGGCGGTCGGCTAAATAATTGCCGGCGATGTGGAAATCGAAGCAGCCGCAGGGCTCCAGGACGTCGGTGCGGATGAATTCCTCATAGGTCCGTCCCGTGATTTTTTCGATGATCATCGACAGGAGGAGATATCCGAAATTGGAGTATTCAGAAGCGGTTCCGGGCTCATAGTCAAGGGGTTCCGAGATGAGGCGACGGGTCAGCGTCGTATCGCGGGGCGGCTCCTTGAGTCCGTATTTCTCCATTATTTTGAGGGTGGAGAACATCGGGTCGCCCCGTTTGGAAGAAAAGCCCGCCTGGTGGCGGAGCAGGTGCTCGATGTTGATCAGGTAGTAATTGTCGTCGGTAATGGCGTCGTCGAATTCGTTCAGCACCCCGAACGGTCCGAAGACCGGCGTCATCAGCGAGAGCTGCCCCCGCTCCTGAAGCAGCATGATCCCCGTGGCGGTGATGAGTTTCGACACCGACGCCAGCCGGAAAATGTGACCGGGCTGCATCCGCTCCCGCTTCCCTTCGTCCGCCCATCCGAAACCCTTTGCATAGACGAGCCGGTCGCGGTCCATCACGGCCAGGGACGCTCCCTTGATGTTCCAGGCCTGCATGAACGAGTCGACCAGAGCGTCCACCGGGGCCATCTCGGGCTCCGCGGACATGCTGTTGGTAATGACCGCGTTAAGACTGCCGGTAAGGGTCAGGACAGACAGGATGAGGGCCTTGATCATAGGGTGCTTCCGAGGATGGCGGGATCGTCTCCGTCCTTGAGGAGGGAGAATTTATGGAACAGCCGGAGGATCAGCCAGAGGGCGAGCGCGGCGGCCAGGGCGTCCGAGATCGGGAAACTGAGCCAGACGCCGTCCTGCCCGAACCACAGCGGCAGCAGATACAGGCAGGGAACGAGGAACAGCAGCTGGCGCGAGAGCGACATCAGGATCGATTTCCGGACCATGCCGAGGCACTGGAAGAGGTTGGATGCGACCATCTGGAAGCCGACGATGATGAAGATGCAGTTCATCAGGCGCAGACCGTGCTCGGCGAGGTCGATCATCGGCGGATCGTTGGTGAAGATCCGCACAGCCAGCCGGGGCGTGAACAATGCCACGATGCATCCCACCGCGCAGACCAGCGTGGCCCATAGCGCGGTCTTCGCATAGACCTGCTTGACGCGGGAGTAGAGCCGCGCGCCGAAATTGTATCCGGCGATCGGCTGCATCCCCTGGTTGAGGCCGAGGCAGATCATCACGAAGAGGAAGGTAAGCCGGTTGTTGATACCGTAGGCGCCGATGGCGAGGTCGCCGCCGTATTTGAGCAGCTGGTTGTTGACGAAGATGGCCACGACGCAGCTGGCCAGGTGCATCAGGAAGGGCGCCATCCCGATTTTGAGCGAATCCCGGGCGATGCCCCAGTCGATGCGGAGGAGACTCCGGATCTCGAGTCGGAGGAAGTTGCCGCCCCCGCAGAAATAGATGAGCGTGTAGATCAGCGCAAGGGTCTGGCAGAGGACGGTCGCGATGGCCGCGCCCTGGATGCCGAGGTGGAAGGTGTAGATGAACAGCGGGTCCAGGATGGCGTTTGAAATGACCGTGAAGAGGGTCAGCCCCATCGCGGTGCGGGGATTGCCGGAGGCGCGGATGATGCTGTTGAGCCCGAAATAGAGGTGGGTGACGATGTTGCCGATGGAGATGACAATCATATATTGTCGCGCGTAGGACAGCGTATTGTCCGTGGCGCCGAAGGCCCGGAGGATCGGGTCCATCCAGATCAGCGTCAGGGCCGTGAAGAGCACGCCCACGAGGACGTTGAGCGACACGGCGTTCGAGAGGACGCGGCGCGCGGTGTCATAGCGCTTCTGCCCCAGCAGGATCGAGATCATCGTCGAAGCCCCGACGCCGACCAGCGTGCCCAGCGCCGTGGAGATGTTCATCAGGGGGAGGGAGATGGCCAGTCCCGAGAGCGCGAGCGATCCCGTCCCCGGCATCCTTCCGATAAACATGCTGTCCACCATATTGTACAGGGAGGAAGCGGTCATCGCAATGATGCCGGGAATGGCGTATTTCCTCAGAAGTACGCCGATCCGCCGGGTGCCGAGCTCGAGCGGTATGCTGCCCCCGGCCATTTATTCGGGTTTCGCGACCAGTTCCAGCTCGAAGATCAGCGGGCTGTAAGAGGGAATGGAATAACCATATCCGGACGCGCCGTAGCCGAGTTCCGACCAGAATGCGGTGACGGCTTTCTCCGTCGGACGCATCATATAGATGGCGGCTTTGAATCCCTGGATCAGGTCGCCCTCGCTGGTGCCGGTGCTGTTGCTGTAGGAAATCTTCGTATAGTCCTCGGTCCGGTTGACTTTGAGGGGCTCGTAGGTCCTGGAAGGGGAGTAGACGCCGGCGTCCTTCGCCACCTTCTCGATGGTGGTGTCAAAGACGAACCCGCCCGGAAGCCGCCCGGTATAGTCGAGATAAAGCGTCGTGTCCTTGGGCATTTCGTAGTCGGCGAACTTCTCGTCGGCAAGGCCTTTCGATACGAAGTAGAAGCCGAATTTGTCCAGTTCCTCGTCGCCTGCGATGTGCGTGGAGTCGGCTCCGGCGAGGTTCGCCTTCGCGTAGGCGTCCAGCTGCTGTCCCTGCCACTCCTTGATGTCAGGGCAGCTGCTGCGGAGCGTGACTTCATAGATGATGTGGGATCCTTCGGCGGATTTCTCCAGATACTTGTCGGTCGTGCTGTATCGGTCGTACGTGAGGAGCCAGAAAGGAACTGCGATTTTGCGGCGCTCGCCGGGTCTCATCCCTTCCATTCCTTCCTGGAGGCCGGCGTAAACCCCGCTGTACGAGTCCGTGAAATACCACACCTGCGGGCCGTAGAACTCGGTCCTGTCATAGGATCCGGTGCGCTTGGCGATACTTTCCACCGTGGTGTATTCGACGTTGCCGTCAATGTCCGTCGTGGTGTAGTCCACGAAGATGTAGGGCTTGTCCGCGCCGGAGATGGCCTCGCCCTCTCCGCCTTCCTTCTCCAGGATGTAGGCGCCGTTCGCGGTCGCCTCGGCGTCGGGGTAACGCAAGCTGATCAAGGCGTCGAAATACGTCTTGGCAGCGGCTTTGGTGTCTTTTTTCGGTTGTTTGGCGCAGCCCGCGGCGACGATGCCGATAAGGGCCAGCAGCAGTATGGCGTTTCTTTTCATAATCATCTAATCGTTAGAGATGCTTTCCACCCAGATGTGATAGATTTGGGCCGATTTCGAAGGCACCGTCCCGATGGCCTTTTTCCCGAATCCGTATTTCCCGGAGAACAGGATCCAGCATTCTTCCCCTTCCCTGACCCCGACGAGGCCGTTCTGAAGGCCTTTGATGAGGTTGCCGTCCTCCAGGGAGACCGTCTCGACGGCGAAGACCGATTCGTCCGAGAGCGTCCATCCCGCCCCGTCCGCGACCTCTTTCCGGTTGGTGGCGAAGAGGTTGGAACTGGAGACGGAGGAGCCGCTGAAGACATAGCCCGCGTAATAGAACGAAACGGTGCCCTTGGGGGAGAGGGTGGTTTCTCCGGTCCCTTCCTGGACGACGAGGCGGACGGAGCCGCCGTTGTATTCGACGTGCGCGTCTTCCTTGCCCCGGGTCTGCGCTTCGATGAAGCTGTCGATTTTCTTCTCCTGCGCGTCGTAGGTCTGCTGCAGGGCCTGGCCCGTACAGGAGGTCAGGAAAATGCAGAGCAGTATGCGGGAGAAATGTTTCATTGGAGGTATTCCTTGAAGATGCCGATGAGATAATCCCCGGCGGCATCCATCGTGGGGATGTCTTCGGGAACGAGGATCTTGCCGCCTGCGGCCTGTTCGTGTCCGCCGCCATGGAAGGCCCTGACGGCGAGTTCGCGGGCCGAGAGCGGTTTCTTGGAGCGGAGCGATACGCGCAGGATGCCGTCTTCCTCTTTGAAGAAGCCGCTGATGCGGACTTTCCCGATGGACAGGGGCATGTTGACAAAGCCCTCCGTCTCGCCTTCGAGGATGCCGAACCGCTTCCGGTCTTCCTCGCGGAAGATCGTGATGGCGGCCCCTTCCGGCGTGATGATGAGGCGCTCCGAAAGGAGATGTCCCAGCAGGCGGAGTCGGTTCTCCCGGCCTTTCTGGTAGAGGTTTTCCAGGATGCGGTCGCGGTCGACGCCGGCGCGGAGCAGCCCGGAAGCCATCTCGAGGGTGGAGGGGAAGACGGAATTGGCGAAATTGTTGGTATCGGTGGTCATTCCGGTCAGCAGGGCGTCCTTGCACGCGGCCGGAAGGGATTCGCTGCCGCTCGCCGCGGTGAGAATCCAGTAGAGGAGTTCGCAGGTGGAGGAAATCTCCGTCTCGGAGAAGACGAGGTCGAAGGAGACGGTGTCGGGACCGACGTGGTGGTCGATGAGGACGCGGGGCCCCCTGAAAGCAAGGAAATGGTCCTTGAGCGCCTCGGTACGGGACAGGTCGTTGAAATCCAGCGCGATGAGAAGACCGGCCCCCTGCAATGCCGCGGCGGCGGCTTCGACGCCCCATCCGACGCGGTCGGAGAGGCGCTCGGGCACGATGAACCGGAGATAGTCGGGGACCTCGTCCGGAAAGACCGCGAAGGCCTCTGTGCCGAGACCCTCCGTCAGGTACGAGAGCATCGCCGTCGTGCTGCCCACCGCATCCCCGTCGGGATGCACGTGGGACGTGATGACGACCTTCCCGGCCCTGCCGAGCATCTGCCGCAGACCGCTTGTCTTCTCTGTCTCTACCGTATACATAATCAATCTGCAAATTTAATAATTTTTTCTGTCATCCCAAACGAAACCCCCGCCGTTCCCATCGGGCCACCCTATTATCCGATTTTTATAATTGTATTTTCCAAATCCTTTTTTTATCTTTGTAGGACTTTTGGAATTGAAAAGACAGATATATGAAAAAAACAATCAAAATCATCGCCGAGATCCTTCTCGCCGCCGTGGCCGTCCTCCTGGTCATCCTTATTTACAGGAGCGTGATGGAGCCTGTCAACTTCAACAAGGAGAAAGACGCCCGCGAGGCCGTCGCCGTCCAGCGTCTGAAGGACATCCGTACCCTTGAGGTCGCCTTCAAGAGCGTCAACAACCATTACACCGCCAGCATCGACTCCCTCAAGGAATTCTACCTCAACGGCAAGATGAAGGTCGTGATGCAGCTCGGTTCGCAGGACGATTCCATCGCCGTGGCCAACACCGCCAGGATCAAGAAGCAGAACAAGCGCATCACTCCCGAGCAGCTCTACGCGATGTATCTCGCCGGCGAGAACGTAGTCCTTTCCCTTTCCACCGACCTGGCCGTGAAGGACACCCTCTTCAATCACCGTGAGGATTTCCACCTCGATTCCCTGGCCTTCATCCCGTTCAGCGGCGACTCCGTCCTGATGGAGTCGGTCGTCAAGAAGGTCTCCGGCGTCGATGTCCCGCTGTTCGAGGCCAAGATGCCCTACAAGTCCCTCCTCAAGGGAATGGACCATCAGCTGATTGTCAACCTCAATGCCGACCGTGAGAAGCAGAACCGCTATGAGGGCCTCCAGGTAGGCAGCGTTTCCGCTCCGAACAATAATGCCGGAAACTGGGAGTAAGATTTCCGTACAGGTTTCCCTGAGCGGCTTTTCTTTCAAAATCACGGGGGAGGAGAATGTCTCTTCCCCCTGGTTGGGTGCTGAGAAGCTGTTCACGGAATCCGCGTTCCGGAAGGCCTACGACGAGGTGGAGATTTCGCTCCTGACGCCGAAGGTCGCCCTGGTCCCCGAGATTTTCTTCCATCCTTCCGACGCCCGCGGGGCGCTTGCGGAAGTGACGGCGGTCGCCGACAGCGACAAGGTCGGCTCCATCCCCGTCCCGGAATACGGGGCGGTGCTGGTTTATTCCAATTCCATCGACGAGTCGCTCTCCCGGCTCATTTCCCAGACCGTGTTCCTCAAGGACGGCAGCAGCGTGGACGTGCTGCCGGAGATGTATTATATCCTCCGGGATCTTGCCGGCCTTCGGGAGCACAACCGGATTGTCGCCTCCTACCGGGACGGATACCTGTTCCTGGCCGTCGCGCAGGACGCTTCGCTCAAGCTCTGCAACGTCTTCGAGGCCGTGGATTTCACGACGGCGGAGTATTTTATCTTCCTCTCCCTCAAGAATTTCCAGCTCAATCCCGAGGTCTCGACCATCTGCTGCCGCACGCCGCTTTCCGAAGAGGAACGGCTCTCGCTCTACCGCTATTTCAAAGGAGTGGAGGAGTTATGAGGATCATCGGCGGCCGACTGAAAGGGAAGATCATCCAGCCCCCCGTGCACTATGCGGCCCGGCCCACGACCGACTTCGCCAAGGAAGGGCTGTTCAACGTGCTGGACAACGAGTACGAATTCGCCGACCTCAAGGTCTTGGACCTTTTCGGCGGGACGGGATCCATCGCCTTCGAATTCGCCTCCCGCGGCGCGGCCCGGGTCTACAGCGTCGAGATGGCCCGCGAGAACGCCTCTTTCATCAAGACCGAGGCGAGGCGGCTGGGACTGGACAATGTGACGATGGTCCGCGCCAATGTGTTCGACTTCCTTCCGCTCTGCACCGAAAAGTTCGATATCGTCTTCGCGGATCCGCCCTATGCCCTGGAGGGGCTCGACACCCTGCCCGACAAGGTCTTCGCCGCAGATATCCTGCATCCGGAATGCTACTTCATCCTCGAGCATCCGGCGGAATACGATTTCTCCGCCCGTCCGCATTTCGTCAAGACAAAGGTTTACGGCAAGGTGCATTTCACGTTTTTTCGGTAAATAAGACAACACGGCGATATGTTCAGTTTCATCATCAGTCTGGTGCTGCTCGTGGCGGGGTATTTCCTCTACGGGCGGTTCGTCGAGCGGGTGTTCGCCCCCGATTCTTCCCGGAAGACGCCGGCCCTGGAGAAGGCCGACGGCGTCGACTTCATCCGGCTGCCCTCCTGGAAGGTCTTCATGATCCAGTTCCTCAATATTGCGGGCACGGGGCCCATCTTCGGCGCCATCATGGGCGCCAAGTTCGGGCCGGCGTCCTATCTCTGGATCGTTTTCGGCTGCATTTTCGCGGGTGCGGTGCACGACTATTTCACCGGGATGCTCTCCGTCCGCAACGGGGGAGCGGGCCTGCCGGAACTCGTGGGCAAATACCTCGGCAAGGGCACCCGGGCGGTGCTGCTGGTCTTTACGGTCTTCCTGCTGGTGATGGTCGGCTCCGTGTTTGTCTACAGTCCGGCCTCCATCCTCGGCGATATGACTTCGGGATGGTTCTCCGGCAACCGCGAGGCGGCCATCCTCCTGTGGCTCGGCATCGTTTTCGCCTACTTCCTCTTCGCGACACTGCTGCCGGTCGACAAGATCATCGGCAAGATATACCCGCTGTTCGCATTCGCGCTCATCTTCATGGCTTTCGCGCTGATGATCGGGCTCTTTGTCAAATGGCCCGCCATCCCGGAGGTCTGGGACGGCCTCGGCAACCGCACGGGCAATGCCGCCACGCCGATTTTCCCGTGCCTGTTCATTACCATCGCCTGCGGAGCGATCAGCGGTTTCCACGCCACGCAGAGCCCGCTGATGGCCCGTTGTATGGAGAATGAAAAGAACGGCCGCCCGATCTTCTACGGCGCCATGATCACCGAAGGCATCGTGGCCCTCATCTGGGCGGCGGTATCGTCCTACTTCTTCTTCGGTGGCGGTCAGGCGGAACTCGGTGCGGACGGCATCGGCGACGCTCCCCGCATCGTCAATATCGTCTCCAAGGGCTGGCTCGGCATCGCCGGCGGCATCCTCGCCGTCCTCGGCGTCGTGGCGGCTCCCATCACGAGCGGCGACACGGCGCTCCGCAGCGCCCGGCTCATCATCGCCGACGCCTTCAAAATGGAGCAGAAGACCGTCTGGAAGCGTTTCGTCATCTGCATCCCGCTGTTTCTGGTGACCGGCCTTCTCGTGTGGTTCAGCATCCGCGACAAGGACGGCTTCGACCTGATCTGGCGCTACTTCGGCTGGTCCAACCAGACCATCGCGACCTTCATGCTCTGGGCCATCACGGTCTACCTCGTCCGTGCCCGCGGCAAACTGTGGTACCTCATCACCTTCATCCCGGCCTGCTTCATGACGGCGGTCGTCACCACCTACATCTGCATCGCCAGGATCGGCTTCAACATCCCCGCATCCCTGAGCCCCTGGCTCGGCCTCGGTGTGTTCTGCCTCAGCGGCGTGCTGTTCTATCTGTGGAAATTTGTAAAAAAATCTAAATAAAAGCGTATGTACGACAAAGAAAGAGGGCTGTATGTAGCCCACTGCGACAACGGGCCGATCTCGATAGTCGGCAAGATGGCGAACCGCCACGGACTCGTAGCCGGCGCGACCGGAACGGGCAAGACCGTCACGCTCCAGGTGCTGGCCGAGTCTTTCTGCCAGGTGGGCGTGCCCTGCTTCATGGCCGATATGAAGGGAGACCTCTCCGGCATCAGCCAGCCGGGACGCCTCTCGGGATTCATCGAGAAGAGGATGCCGGAATTCGGCATCGAGAATCCGGAATTCCAGAGCTGCCCCGTGCGTTTCTTCGACGTTTTCGGCGAGCAGGGACATCCGATGCGGGCGACCGTGTCGCAGATGGGCCCCGACCTGCTGGCCCGCCTGATGGAACTCAATGACATCCAGGCCGGCGTGCTGCATATCGTCTTCCGCATTGCGGACGACCGCGGACTCCTCCTGCTGGACATGAAGGACCTCCGTGCGATGCTCAATTATGTCGCCGAACACGCCGCGGAATTCACGACCAGTTACGGCAACGTCTCCTCCGCCAGCGTCGGTGCCATCCAGCGCGCTCTCCTGGCCCTCGAGAGCCAGGGTGCCGACAAATTCTTCGGCGAGCCCTCCTTCGATATCTACGACCTCCTGCAGTGCGAGGGCGGCAAGGGCATCATGAACGTGCTCGCGGCCGACAAGCTGATGCTTCAGCCCAAACTCTATTCGACTTTCCTGCTGTGGCTGATGTCGGAACTCTATTCCACGCTGCCCGAGGTCGGCGATATGGATCTGCCCAAGCTCATCTTCTTCTTCGACGAGGCCCACATGCTGTTTGACGGCACCTCCAAGGCGATGGTCGACAAGATCGAGCAGGTGATCCGCCTCATCCGCTCCAAGGGGGTCGGCATCTACTTCGTCACCCAGAGCCCGACCGACATCCCCGAGAGCATTCTAGGCCAGCTGGGCAACCGCGTCCAGCACGCGCTCCGCGCCTACACGCCGAAGGATCAGAAAGCCGTCCGGACCGCCGCGGAGACCTTCCGCCCGAACCCGGCCTTCTCGACCGCCGACACCATTATGAACCTGGAGACCGGCGAGGCCCTCGTGTCGTTCCTCGACGAGAAGGGCGCTCCCTCCATCGTCGAGCGCGCCAAGATCCTCTTCCCGCTGAGCCAGATCGGCGCCATCAGCGAGTCGCAGCGGAGCGAGATCATCAAGCGTTCCCGCCTCTACGGCCGTTACGACAACCCGGTCGACCGCGAGAGCGCCTTCGAGGTGCTCCTTGCCGAGAGCGAGAAAGCCGCGAAGGAGGCCGAGGAAGCCCAGGCCGCCGAACAGGCCGCCAAGGAGGAGGCTGCGGCCCAGAAAGAGCAGGCCAAGGCCGACAAGGAAGCCGCCAAGAAGAAGAAAAACGGCCTTGGCAGCAAAATTCTCAAGGGCATCATCACGGCTGTGACGGGCGCTGTCGCCGTCGCCGCCGGCAATGCCGTCACCGGCAAGAAGACCAAGGGCAAGGACATCGCCAAGCGCGCGACCCGGAACGCCACGGCTTCCGCCACACGGACCATTACGCGGGACATTCTGGGGAATCTGATCAAATAGATTCATGGGAATGCCTTAGAAATGTCCGGACCGTATCGCGCGGCCCGGACTTTTTTGTCGCCGTCATCCGTGGTTTCGGGCATTTTCGTGGACGGGTGCGGTTTTTTTGCGGAAAAGATGAAAGAAATAGACTTTTTTGCAGTATATTTAGATGGAAGAAAAATTGAAGCATTATGATACCGTTCCTTCAGCAAGTCGCACAGCATTATTACCGGACCGGAGAAGCCTGGGGGAGCACGTTCGTGTTCCCGAACCGGCGGTCGCTGGCGTTTTTCCGGAAATATTTCTCCGAGGCGATGGCCGCGGATCCGGCGGCAAAGGCGCAGTGGGCGCCGGAAGCCGTCACCATCAATGATTTTTTCTATCGTTGCGGCGGCTTCTCGGAGACCGACAAGGTCACGCTCATCCTGGAGCTATACGATGTATACAAGGAGCTTTCTCCGCTCGGGGAAACCCTCGATGATTTCATCTTCTGGGGCGATGTCCTGCTCGGCGACTTCGACGACGTGGACAAGTATCTCGTCGATGCGGCGGGGCTTTTCGCCAATGTGGCCGATTTCCGGAGCCTGCAGGATACTTTTTCCTATCTGACGCCCGGGCAGGAGGCGGCCATCCGCCGTTTCGCGGAGCACTTCAGGGGCCGGATGCCGGAGGGGGATGGCAAGCGCGACGTAAAGGCGCGGTTCCTCCAGATCTGGAATCTGCTCGGTCCGCTCTACGCGAAGTTCCGGGAGCGTCTGCGCGCCAAGGGTCTTTCCTATGAAGGAATGGTCTACCGCGACCTGGCGGAAAAGGTGAAGACGGAGCCCGTAGCGGATGTCCTGAAGGAATGCTTCCCCCGCAGTGAACGGTTCATTTTCATCGGCCTCAACGCCTTGAACGCGTGCGAAAAGCAGGTCCTCGCCAGGATGCGGGACGCCGGCATGGCCCGGTTCGTCTGGGATTTCCGGAGCGACTGGATCCGTGACCCGAAGAACAAGTCTTCGCTCTTCCTGAAGGATTTCACCACGACGTTCAGGAACGATTTCGAGACCGATCCCGAGGGCCTTTCCACGCCCGAGGTCGAGGTCGTGAGCGTCCCTTCCGGCATCGGGCAGGCCAAGCTGCTGCCCTCTTTCCTGGAAGGATGCACCGGAGACTGGATCCGGACGGCGGTCGTCCTTCCGGACGAGTCCCTCCTGACGCCGGTCCTCTCCAGCATCCCGCCCGAGGTCGACAAGGTCAACGTGACGATGGGATGCCCGATGCGGTCGAGCGCGCTCTTCTCTCTGATGGGGCAGATCGCCGCGATGCAGATTCACCTCCGCCATCGCGCGGACGGCTGGTATTTCTACCACGCACAGGTCCGTCGGATCTTTTCCGGCACCCTTTTCCGGAGTCTGCTGACGAAGGAGGAAGCCGCGGTGGCGGACAAAGTGGTGTCCGATGCGAAGTATTACATTCCGGCGGCGGATCTCGCCGGCGAAGGGCTGCTATCCTCCGTTTTCCGGCCGGTCGTGATTGAGCCCTCCAAACCCTCCGCTTCCCAGAATGCGGCCCTTGTGGCATACCTTCTGGATACCGTCCGGGAGATCGCATCCCGGCTCACCGTGAAGGGCGGCAATATGCTGGAGCTGGATTTCGCCAAACGGTATTATACGGCACTCCGTCAGCTTTCCGGCATTTCGCTGGAGATCCTTCCCCTCACCTGGCTCACCCTTGCCGACCGGATGCTGTCGACCCTTACCGTTCCCTTCAACGGAGAGCCGCTGAAGGGCCTGCAGGTGATGGGACCGCTGGAAACCCGCGCCCTCGACTTCGACACCGTCATCATCCTTTCCGCCAATGAGGGCGTCTTCCCGCGCCGCAGCGTCCGGGAGTCCTTCATTCCGCCGGAGCTCCGCAAGGGCTTCGACCTCCCCACCTACGAGTATCAGGACGCCGTCTGGGCCTACTACTTCTACCGGCTCATCCAGCGCGCCTCCAAGGTAATCCTCGTCTGCGACAGCCGCACGGAAGGCATCAGGTCGGGGGAGGAGAGCCGCTACATCAAGCAGCTGCAGTACGATTACCACGCCCCGATCCGCGTCCGGACGGCCGTCGCGCCGGTCAAGCCGGTCACGGCGCTCCCCGACATCGAGAAGACTCCCGAGATCCTCTCTGCCCTGAAGAGCCGGCAGCTTTCGGCTTCGTCCCTGCAGACCTATCTCGCCTGTCCGGCCAGGTTCTATTACCAGACCGTCCTCCGTCTTTCCGAGACGGAAGACGTGGCCGAGAGTCTGGACGGCGGCATGTTCGGAAGAGTCTTCCATAGCGTGATGCAGCAGCTCTACGCGGATCCTTCCCGCACCGTGACGGCCGATTATATCGAGGCCGCCCGCAAGGATACCGCCCGCCTGAAAGATTTGATCGACAAGGAGGTATGCAAGGAACTCCGCTCGATCGAGGTGGCCGGGAGAGACCTCGTGACCGCCGACATCCTGCTCCAGTATGTCCGGAAAACCCTTTCCCGCGATCTGGAATATCTCCGGGAGCACGGGGCGGATTCTTTCCGGATCCTCGGCCTGGAAGAAAAGGTCCGCACGACGATCCTCGGCTACGACTTCGTCGGTTTCGTCGACCGGCTCGACCGCATCCCCGGCGGCAAGATCCGCGTGCTGGACTATAAGACCGGCCGGGTGAGCGACGCCGAAATGGACATCAATGACGACAATGTCGAGGATGTCGTCAGCCGTCTTTTCGGCGACAATGACGCCAGGCGGCCCAAGATCGCCCTCCAGCTCTACCTCTACGACCGGATGACGGCCGAGAAACTCGGCGTCCCCGCCCGGGACCTTCTCAACTCCGTCTATTCGACCTCCCGGCTGATGGCGGACCCCGTCCGGGATTTCAGCGTCAGCCCCTCGTTCCTGGAGCGGATGGCGCCGCCTCTGGAGACGCTTCTGACCGAAATCGGCGACCCGGACGTTCCTTTCCGCCGCCGTGTCGGTTCCAAATCCTGTGAGTATTGTCCTTTTGTAACGATTTGCGGCCTATGATTACCCTGATGGAAGCATCTGCAGGTTCGGGCAAGACCTATAACCTCGCAAAGACCTATATCCGTCTCCTCCTCGAGAGCGACGATCCCGCCAAATACCGGCACATCCTGGCGGTCACCTTCACCAACAAGGCGACCGACGAGATGAAGCGCCGTATCCTCAAGGAGCTGCACACCCTGTCGCAGCACCCGGAGGAGTCTCCCTATTTCGGAGATTTCGTCCCGGCCCTGGTCCCTTCTGCCGCCCTGCTGCAGAAGCGGTCCGGCGAATGCCTGAGCCGGATTCTCCACGACTACGGCGCCTTTGCCGTGAGCACCATCGACCGTTTCTTCCAGCAGACGCTCCGGGCTTTCTCCCGCGAGATCGGGCAGATGGCCGCCTATCAGGTGGAACTCGACAAGAATTCCCTGGTCGACGAGGCGGTGGACCGGGTGCTGGACAACCTTTCCGCAGCCGACAGCGGCCTCCTGAAATGGCTCACCGACAGCGCGATGGAGTCGCTGGACCGGGAGGGGCGCTTCAGTCTGGAAGGCGCCGTCGGACAGATCGCCCGGAGTCTCCGTTCGGACAGGCTTCAGGGAATGCAGGATGCGACCGGAAAGCGGATCGACGAAATGTTTTCCCGGGAGAATCTGCTCCGGATCAAGGATGCCTGCAAGGATGTGGCCGACGCCTTCGAGAAGGATGTCAGGGACGGGGCGCAGCGTGTGCTGGACGCCCTGGATGCCGCCGGACTCGGCGTGGATGACCTCAAGGGCCGCTCGCTGAAGGCCGTGGCCGGCTATGTGGACCTGAAGCGGGGTGCGGAGGTGTACAAACCGACGGAGGCCTTCCTCCGGGATGCGCCCGACAGCGAAAAGTGGTTCACAAAGGCAAATCAGCATCTGGTTCCGGCGGTGGAACCTACGCTCGGACCGGCATTTTCGGCTTTCTGCGCGCTTTTCGACAGGCCCTTCAAGACCTATCGGACCGCCCGCATCATCCTCGGACAGATTTCCGGCCTCGGCATCGCCCGCGAGCTGGAGGAGCAGTTCGCGGCCCTTCTCAAGGAGAAAAACGTGCTCTCGCTGGAGGACTCCAATTCCATCCTCAAGGAAATCATCGGCGGCTCCGACGCCCCGTTCATCTATGAGAAGCTCGGCGTCCGTTTCGAGGACTTCCTCCTGGATGAATTCCAGGACACCTCCCTCGTGCAGTGGGACAACTTCCGACCCCTGCTCTTCAACAGCGAGGCCGGCGGTTTCGAAAACCTGGTCGTCGGCGATGTCAAGCAGTCCATCTACCGGTGGCGCGGCTCGGACTGGCGGCTGCTGGCCGAACAGCTGCCGCAGGAATTCCCCCGATTCCGTCCCGACCCGCTGAAGGGAAACTACCGCACCCTGCGGGAAATCGTGGCGTTCAACAACGGCTTCTTCACCTTCGCCGCCGAGACGCTCGGTCTCAATGACCTGTATGCCGGGGTGAAGCAGAATGTCTGCGTGAAGGATCCCGCCCCCGGAAGCGTCGAAGTGTCGATTGTCGATGATGCGGACGCCGAGATGGACGAGATCCTCGCGACGGTGAAGGATCTGAGCGGGAAAGGCGTCCTTTACAGCGATATCGCCATCCTGGTCCGGAATAACCGCGAGGGAGGCGCCATCGCGGAGCGGCTCATCGCCGAGGGCATACCCGTGGTGTCCGACGATTCGCTCTCGGTGAAGTCTTCGCGCCTGGTGCGCCTCACCGTTTCGGGCCTTTCGCTGGTGGACGTGCCGCCGACGACGGATGAGAAGGGACGCCCCGTCGTCCGGGTAGAAGGATTCGAGGCCTGGTCGGCCGGGCTGGAGATTCCGTCCGCATACGACACCCTGCCTTCGCTCGCCGAGCAGATCCTCCGGAGCGCCATCACGGCGACGGGGGGCTCTACGGAAGGGGAAGTGCCTCATATCCAGTCTTTTATGGACTATCTCCAGGATTGGACCGCCCGTAACGGGAACGATCTTCCCGGTTTCCTCAAGGCCTGGTCGGAGAGCAATGCGATGATCAGTTCCCCGGCTTCCGGCAACTCGGTCCGCATCATGACCATCCACAAGTCCAAGGGCCTCGAATTCCCGTTCGTCATCCTGCCGTTCGTGGAGAAAATCCAGTATTTCCGGCACGACTCGCAGGACAGTCTCGGCTATTGGTGCATTCCGGACGCGGAGGGGACGCCGCTCGAGAATAAGGTGGACGCGCTGGTCAATGTGAAATTCTCGGATTCCCTGACGGATTCCCTTTTCGCGAACGACCTCGCCCGGGAAAAACATCTCCAGCTGGTGGACAACCTCAATATCCTCTATGTCGCGATGACGCGTCCCAAATACGGGCTCAAGGTGATCGCTTCGGCGGGAAGAGGAGAGAATATGGCCGGTTTGCTGCGGAAGTACATCGGCACGCTGGGCGATGACGACCACTATCAGGCCGGGGAATTGTACGACTTCTCCGCCATTCCCCGCGACAAGGGCGGCGAGACCGTGGATCTCGCATATCCCTCCTGGCCGCTCGGAGACGTGACTTCGGGCGACAGCCGCCTCAAGGTCAGCACCGACGCGGCCGACTTCTTCGCCGGGGACGGGTCCGTGGGCGCGCAGGCGTCGCAGCGTATCCGGGGCATCGTCTATCACGGCATCCTCTCGGCGGTCCGGGTTCCTTCCGACCTGGACGCGGCGGTGCAGGGTGCGGCCTCGCGCGGAGAAATCGGCGCCGAAGAGGTGGAGGAAGTGACGCGGTTCCTCCGCGGGAAGATCGCTTCCGTGCAGGAGAGGGGATGGTTCCCGGACGATCCGTCCGCGGTGCTCAACGAAGTGGAGATCCTCGGCGCGGACGGCCTTCTCCACCGGCCCGACCGCGTGGTCGTCTCCGGCGGCGACGCGATGGTCATCGACTACAAGTTCGGCGAGGAAAAATCCGCCTACCGCCATCAGGTCGCCCTCTACAAGCGGCTTCTCGGCTCGCTCGGCTACAAGTCCGTCCGGGGCTGGCTCTGGTACGTCCGTCCGGAAGGGGATGTCATCGAAGAAATATCCTGATTATTTTTTTCGGCGAATCAAAGAATTATTACTATTTTTGCAGACTGACGGAAAAAACGAATTCAGAATAAGATGGAAGCGAACGAACATACCATTAAACTCTATTACAATACCGAGGTCGAGAAACTCAAGATGCCCGAATACGGCCGCAACGTGCTCAAGATGGTCGAAGATATGAAGGCCGAGCCCGACCGCGAGAAACGCAGCCGCCAGGCCGCGGGCATCGTCCGCGTGATGGAGCTCCTCAATCCCCAGGTCCACCAGCAGGAGAATTTTGCGCAGAAACTCTGGGACCACCTCTACCTCATCGCGGGTCTCGACCTGGACATCGACGCCCCGTATCCCGCTCCCGAGCCGGAGGTCATCGCCTCCCGGCCCGAGATCATTCCGCTCAAGAAACGGCCCCTCAAGGCCCGCCACTACGGACGTAACATCGAGTCTATCATCGACCTCATCGCCACCGAGCCGGAAGGCGAAGTGAAGACGGCGATGATCCGTTCCCTGGCGATCTACATGCGCCAGCAGTACCTCATCTGGAACAAGGACAGCGTCTCCGACGAGACCATCTTCCAGGATATCGAGCGCCTCTCGGAAGGCCGCGTCAAGGTCCCGGAGGGAATGGAACTCAGCAAGATCCAGATGGACGCCCGCCTGGCCCGTCCGATGATGAATCTCAATATGAACGGCCGCCGCAACCGCGGACGCAGCCGGGGAAAGAAGAAATAACGGATGGAAAAGAAGAAACGCAAAGTGAGACTTTTCTCCTTCTGGACAGATATGGAGCAGGAGAAAAAAGACCGGACCTTACTGATATCCGGTCTTGTTTGCACTTGTATTATGGCGCTCGTGATCATCGCCTCGCTTTCGTATGTCTTCGTGTGGAAGGCGGACGGAAGCCTGCTGAGCGGCGCCGGTGCGAACGGCGGCGCTCCGGAAAGTGTCCGGAATGCCGGCGGTGTCCTCGGATTCCGCCTGGCCGACGCCCTGGTCGGGAAGAGCTTCGGATTCGCCTCCTTCGTCCTGACCGGCTATCTGCTCGCGCTGTCCCTGATCCTGGTGCTCCGTCGGAGTCTCAAGCCCTCGCTGCGCCGTTTCGTCGCGTTCTTCTCCGGGACCTATCTCCTGTCGCTTCTTCTCGCGTATGTCAGCACGCTTGCGCAGACCGATGCGATGTTCCTCGGCAACGGCCTCGGCGGCGGGGTCGGATTCGCCTCGCGCGAATGGCTCTGCCGGATGATCGGCATCATCCCGACCGGCATCCTCCTGGCCGTCCTGGTCTGCGTGTGGCTCCTCCTTGTCAGCCGCCGGTTCTCCAACTGGCTGCTCGCCCTCGGGCGTGAGGAGGACAATCCCGAAGTCGATATGGACGGCGTGGAAGAAGCCGCCCAGGAAGTGGACGAGGCGGATGATTCCGGGCAGGACTATGACGACATCGTCGTCGAGGTCGAGGAGCCGGAAGAGCCCGAGGTCATCGTCCCGCCCGTCGTTCCCGAGCCCGTGCGGACTCCGGAGCCCGCTGTCGCCCCCCTTGCCGCGGACGCGCCCATCCAGGTCGTCGTTGACGGCACGCTCGACGCCGAGGTGAAGAAAGACCTTCCTCCCATCAACAACCGCGACGAACTGCCCCAGTTCAAAGCGCCTTCCCTTACGCTTCTGAACGATTACGCCGGCACCCACCACGAGGTTACGCGGGAGGAAATCGAGCGCAACAACAACAAGATCCGCCAGACCCTGGCCAGTTACAACATCATGGTGGATGACGTGCAGGCCATCGTCGGCGCGACGGTCACCCTCTACAAGGTTTACCCCTCCGCCGGCGTCAAGATCGCCTCGATCCGCAGCCGTCAGGAGGACATCGCCATCTCGATGAACGCCCGCGGCGTCCGCGTGGTGACCCTGTCGGATTCGGTCGGCATCGAGGTCGCGAACGACACCCCTTCGGTGGTTCCGCTCAAGAAGATGCTCAACGACCCCGCCTACCGCGAGAGCAAGGCGGAGCTCCCTGTGGCCATCGGCTACACCATCACTCAGAAGGTCAAGGTGTTCGACCTCGCCGACGCGCCGCATCTGCTGATCGCGGGCGCGACCAAGCAGGGCAAGTCCGTGGGCCTCAACGTGATAGTCTCGTCGCTGCTCTATTCGAAACATCCTTCGGAGCTGAAGTTCGTCTTCATCGATCCCAAGATGGTCGAATTCTCCTCCTACGCCAAGATGATCCATCATTACCTGGCGGTCCTTCCGACCTCTTCCGACGCGGCGGACGAAATGTCCCGCGCCATCATCAAGAACGCGAAGGACGCCGCCGCCGTGCTGCAGAGTCTCTGCATCGAGATGGATGACCGCTACCTGCTGCTGAGCAAGGCCTACGTCAACAATATCAAGCTCTACAACGAGAAATACAAGTCGCGTCACCTGCTTCCGACCGACGGGCATCGGTTCCTGCCGTATCTGGTCGTAGTGGTGGACGAATACGCCGACCTTACGATGTCGGCCGGCGCCGGCCCCGAGGCCAAGGCGCAGTCGCGCGGCATCACGCAGTCGATCATCCGGCTGGCCCAGAAGGGACGCGCCGCCGGTATCCACGTCATCCTCGCCACCCAGCGTCCGACCGTGGACGTGGTGACGGGTCTCATCAAGGCCAACTTCCCCTGGCGGATCGCATTCCGCGTCACTTCGCGCATCGACTCCCAGACCATCCTCGACACGCCCGGCGCCGAGAAACTCATCGGCCGGGGCGATATGCTGCTCTACACCGGCATCGATATGGAGCGTATCCAGTGCGCCCTCATCGGCAACGACGAGATCGTCTCCGTGACCGACGCCATCTGGTCGCAGCAGGGATACAAGAAGAGTTACAACACGCCTTACTATCTGCCCGAGCCGCCTGCCGAGAACGGAGAAGGCCCCGGAGAGGTCGATATGAAGAACATCGACGACCACTTCGAGGAAGCCGCCCGGCTCATCGTGCAGAATCAGCGCGGCTCCACCTCCGACCTTCAGCGCCGGCTCGGTATGGGCTACGCCCGCGCGGGCAAGGTGATGGACCAGCTGGAGGCCGCCGGCATCGTCGGCCCGCAGAACGGCTCCAAGCCGCGGGACGTCCTGGTGAAGGATTTCCGCGAACTGGACGAAATCCTCTCGCATTTCCTCGGGCAGTGACGCCCTTGGAATGATCCTTGCAAGAAGGGGAGTCCGGCAAAAACTTTCGGCACAATGAAACGAATCGGCTTACTTCTGGGGATTCTGCTTGTCTCCGCCCTTTCCGCCGCCGCCCAGAGCATTCCGCTTCTGGACAAGGCGGCCGGCCACCGCGTGACTTTCGACTATTCCTACGGCTACACTTCCGGCGGCAAGACCTACGACAATGTCGCTTCCGGCAAGATGACCGTGCAGGGGAGCGCCTATCTCCTCAAGGGCGACGGCCTGGAGGTGTATTCCGACGGCGACGTCCGCTGGACGCTGGACCGCAGCGGCAAGGAGGCCGTCATCGAAAGTGTGGACTCGGAGGATGTGATGACCAATCCCGCCGCCATCGTCGCGGGTTACAAGTCTTTTGACAAATCTCTGAAAGTGAACGGTTCCGGGGCAGATTATCTGGATATTTCCCTTACATTGGAGAACGGGCAGGTGTCCCGATTCCGCCTTACCGGCATCCGGTACGCCCCGGAGGGCGCTCTCTCCGATTTCCGGTTCTCCCGCTCCTCACTCGGCTCCGACTGGGTCGTCACCGACCTGAGGTAATCCTATAAATCCAGCGAATCCCAGAGCTGCTCCATCTCCCTGCGGTCCTTCTTGGTAGGACGGCCGGCGCCGCGGTCGCGCCTGACGAAGAAGGTCTCGATGGGGGCGTGGAGTTTGGCGAGTTCCTCCTCCGGCGTGAGATCTTCGGCATATTCCGGGACGAGAGAGGCTCCGACGCGGTTGTGGAGGAGTTTCAGCACTTTATAAGAATAGAATATATTTCCTTTGTGCACCTGGATGACCTCGCCCGGCTTGACTTCCCGGGAGGGCTTGACATTGACTCCGCCCACCTTGACCTTGCCGCCCTTGCAGGCGTCGGTCGCGTCGGTCCGTGTCTTGAAGACGCGGATGGACCAGAGGAATTTGTCGATGCGTTCGGTCATGGGAAACGGCTACCTGACGCAGCGGACAGAGGCGCAGAAAGTGTTCTTGTCGGCCGATGCCTTGAAGATTTCGGGCCGGTTGACGTTGATGTAGCGGTATTGTGCCATCGAGGCGTCCTCGGGATCGCTGTCCGCCGTCCAGAACGCGGCGAAATTCTTGAAGCCGGTAAACTGGTTGTAGTCGCCCCTGACGGCATATCCCGAAGGGATGACGCTCATCATTTTGGCGTTGGTGATCCTGACCTCGGGCCAGTATTCCCACATCGCCTTGTCGAAGAAGCGGGCGTTGCACATCAGGTCGCCGGCGACATCTCCGAGGGAATCCCATTCGGCCGCCGTAGGCAGGCGCCATCCGTCCGGGCAGGCGGTCTGCGCTTCCTCCCAGGTGTAGAACCGGCCGACGGGGTAACTCATCACCTCGCAGTCGTACAGCGGAATGCCGGCACCCGTCCACGCCAGGTTGTTGCGCCACCAGTCGAGGCCTTCCAGGGGAACGGTGTAGTACGTGTTCTCCTTGGTGTCGCGGCTGTCGGTCACCATGGTTCCGCCGGGGATGCCGGCCAGGAGGGCGGTGCCGGTAAGGGATCCGTTGATGGCGGGATCGACGATGTGGAATGTCAGTTCCTGCGACTGGCCGTAGTAACCCTTGGAGAACGCGGATGTGACGAGCGTGTAAACGCCGGGCTCGGTCAGCGTGCCGCCGAGCTTGTCGATCATCCTGTCGAACGGGATGAGGTCGGTGCCGGCGTCGAGCGTGTCGGATTTCGTCATCGTCGGGGATACCCTCCAGGAATAGCCGATGTCTCCGCCGTCGGGGTGGGTGACGCCCCGGATCCGGATTCCGGTGACGCTCTCATCGTGCGGGAACGGCATCTCGCGGAGGTAAGGATAGACGACCGTGTAGATATTGCCTTTCAGACTCGGGAGTACCTCATCTTTATTTTTCTTCTTGCAGCCCGGCATCAGCATCGCGGCGAGGAGGGCGGCGGAAAGGAACCGTATAATGTGCGTTTTTCTCATACAAGCGAAGGTATAATCGTACAAATATCGGTATTTTCCTTGAAAATTGCTAATTTTGTGCGTTAATCCTCAATCGTCGTGAAAAGATTGCTTCTCATCCTGCTCTCCGTTCTGCCTCTGGCCTGCGCGCATCCGGGCGGATATACTGTCATCCAGGGATATGCCCAGGGAGGGACGTATGCCGTCAAGTTCAATCTGTCGGGCGTCCGGGTGGAGCCGGAGCGGATCCACAGTGCCGTCGACAGCATTCTCCAGCGGGTCGATACGACGCTGTCGGGATACAACAAAGGCTCGATGCTCTCGCGTTTCAACCGGGGCGAGACGGTGTGGCCGAACGACCTTTTCCTGGACGTCTATGACTTCTCCCGCGCGTATTTCGACGCCTCGGAGGGTGCCCTGGACGTGGCTGCGGGGCCGGTTTTCGACATCTGGGGATTCGGATTCACGACGGATTCGCTGCCGCCGCAGTCCAAAGTGGACAGCGCCCTTTCCGTGTCCGGAATGAAGCGGCTCGTCCCGTCGCTGCGGGATGTCCTGCGGGAAGACGGCTCGCTCCGCCCGGCGGATGTCGTCCGGGAAGGTGACGCTCTGCCCCGGCTCAATTACAATGCCGTCGCGCAGGGCTACACGTGCGATCTCGTGGCGTCCTATCTCCATTCCCTCGGCGTGAAGGATATGCTGGTGGATATCGGAGAGATCTACTGCGAAGGCGTCAATCCCGCCGGGAAGCCCTGGAGCATCGGGGTCGACCGGCCGGTGGACGGCAACAATTCCCCGGGGCGGGATATCGAAGGCGTCTGGCAGTCCTCCGGAGATGCGCAGGGGGTCGTGACTTCCGGCAATTACCGCAAATTCTACATCAGGGACGGCCGGAAATTCGGTCATACCCTCGATCCGCGCACCGGATTCCCTGCCGCCGACAGCCTTCTGAGCGCGACCATCGTCACGGCGAAAGCCGCCGACGCCGATGCCGTAGCCACCTGGGCGATGGTGCTCGGTTTCGAGAAGGCCCGGGCGCTGCTGCTTTCCCGGGACGATCTCGAGGGCTATCTGATTTACGCTTCCCGGGACAATACGATGAAACACTGGGCCTCGCCCGGATTTAACCTCAGATAAATGGACAAGAATCTCTATCCGCTGCAATTCACCCCGGTCGCGACCGAGCGGCCCTGGGGGAAGGAGAACTGGCTGCTGGCCGACCTCGGCTATATCGACTCCGAAGTGCTGGGCGGCTGGCTCGACGGAAACACCCTCAGCGAACTGATGCAGACCTACCTCGAGAAGATGGTGGGGGATGATACCTTCGAATATTACGGACTTCAGTTTCCGGTATCGGTGAAAGTGATCGATTTCGACGGGCAGACGCCCGTATTTGTCCATGCGGACGACACGGTGGGCGAGCAGCGCTACGACAGTCTGGGCCGGACGGCCCTGTGGAAGGTGGTATCGGCGGAGCCGGGCGCCAAGGCGCTTCTGGGGTTCAGAAACAAGATCTCCGCGGCCGAACTCTATGCCGCGGGGCAGGCCGGACAACTCCCGGCGCTCCTGAACGAGATTCCCGTCCGTGCGGGAGACGCGCTCCTTCTGGAGCCCGGCGTCCCCTACGCTTTCAGCGGCAAGGCGAAAGTGATCGAGATCGCGGAGGCATCGTCGCTGGTGTTCGACCTTACGGACCCGGAAGATCTGGTGGAGGCCTTCGATTTCGTGGGGCTGGACAGGTATAAGATCCCCGATCTGGTCGGGGATGACGGCATGGGTGCCGGGGATGACGGCAGCGGGGGAGACACGCCGCATTTCCGTGTGAGGAAGGCGCTCGGACCGGAGGAAGGGGAGGCGTCGTATGTCATCCACATCGCCCCTGACGGCTCGTCGCTCACGCTTTACCCCGCCGAGGGCGACAGGGGCGCATTCCCGCAGAGCGGAATTTTCGTGCTCCCGGGCACATCGGCAAGCGGCACGCCTACCGAAGTGTAGACAGCGGGCGAAAAGCCGGAAAAACGCCCGGAGTCTCACCAAAATAGTGCAGACAGCGGGCGAAATGCTGCGAAAATGACCGGAGTCTACTCCTTGGGAGCGTCCTTGGGCGAGGTCTCAGGGGCTTCCGGGGCCTCGGGTGCTCCCGGCGCCTCAGGTCCCTCCGGCGTTTCGGTCTTCTGCGGGTCTTCCGGCATTTCCGGTTCGTCGCCGTGGGAGTCTTTGTACTTGAAGCGGCGGATCTTGCCGGTGGCCGTCTTCTCGAACGGATCCTTCACGGCGTCGACCTCGTTGATCTTGGAATTCTTGCCGACCTTGGAATTGATGAAGTCCATTACGGCCTTCTTCCGGGCCGCGAGGTTCTCGAAGAACTTGTCTTCGTATTCCTGATCCCAGTCGAGGAACTTGTCGTCGAATTTCACCAGGGCGACGAGCTTGCCGTCCCGTTCCATCACGAGGGATTCGTGCACGCCTTCCATGTCGCTCAGCACCATCTCGATCTCCTCCGGATAGATATTCTCTCCGGAAGGACCCACGATGGTGTTGTTGAGGCGGCCCTTGATGAAATAGTATCCGTCCTCGTCGACCGTGGCGACGTCGCCGGTGCGGAACCAGCCCTCGTCGTCGATGACTTGCAGCGTCCGCTCGGGGTCCTTGTAGTAGCCGAGCATCACGTTGTCGCCGCGGCAGACGATCTCGCCTTCGCCGGTCTCGGGGTCGACGTTCTCGAGTTTGACCTCCATCTGGTAGGAGGCGATGCCGATCGAGCCGACCTTGGTCCGTCCGACCATCGCGTTGGATACCAGCGGGGCGCACTCGGTGAGGCCGTAGCCGATGGCGTAGGGGAATTTGCACTTGAGGAGGAATTCTTCCACGACGGGATCGAGTTTGCCTCCGCCCACGCCGAAGAAGTGCAGTTTGCCGCCGAAGGTCTTGTAGAGCCGTCCTCCGACGAGCGAATAGAACAGGTGCGGCATCTTCGCCTGCATCCAGGTGAGCACCTTGGAACGTTTGACCGTCGGAAGGATGCTGGATTTGTAGACTTTCTCGATGATCAGCGGCACGGAGCACATCACCGTCGGGCGGATCTTCTTCATCACGGAGATGAGGATGCTCGGAGTCGGCGGCTTCTGGATGTAGTACACGCAGGCGCCGACGAAAATCGGATACAGGCAGCCGATGCCCATCTCGTAGGCGTGCGCCATCGGAAGGATGCTGAGGAAGCGGTCCTTCTTGTCGCAGGGCTCCGCCTTGAGCGATTCGATGATGTTGTGGCAGAGGTTGCGGTGGCTGAGCATCACGCCCTTGGCCTTGCCGGTGGTGCCGGAGGTGTAGATGATGGTCGCCAGGTCGTCGGGTGCGGGATCTTTTACGACGCCGTCGCACTGGAAGGCGTTCTGGTCTTTCTTGATGAATTCGAAGGTCTCGATATCGATGACGAGCGTCAGTTTCTCCCGCATCTCGTCGCTCAGCTTGGACATGCACCGCTGCGAGATGAAGATGACCTTGCTCTCGGAGTGGGTGAGGATGTTGGTCACCTCGTTCTCGCTGCTGTCGGGGAGAATCGGGATAGCGACCCGGCCGAACGCCGTGGCGGCGAAGAAAGCGACCGTCCAGTTGGGCATGTTCTGCGAGAGGATGGCCATCTTGTCGCCGGCGCTGATCCCGAAGCGGAGGAGCCGCTGCGAGAGCCGGTCGCATTTGAGTTTGAATTCACCGTATGTGTATGCCTGTCCGCCGTCGCTGTACTGGGACATTTTCCGCCCCTCGTACTTCTTGGTGGCATAGCGGTAGAGCCAGTTCAGGTTGGTGCAGTTGACCTCCCTGGATGCCTGCCGCATCTTGTAAGGTCTCTTTTTGCTCATGATTAATGAGTTACGTATTGGTCTTTGTGTTTGCCCCGAAGGCCGAGCGTCTCGTAGTAGGCCTGGAGGCGCTCCAGGTCGGCCCGGGCGTCATCGGTCAGCTCGAACTTTTCGCCGCAGCTGATCCGCTTGGTGCCCCAGTCGAAATAGCCGGCGTAGACGGCGGCTCCGGTCTCCTTCGCGAGAAGGTGGAATCCGCTCTTCCAGCGTTTGACGGCTTTCCGCGTCCCTTCCGGGGCGATGGCGACGTGGAAGTTGTCCTCCTCCTTCATGATGGAGATCATGCTCCGGACCATAGTGGAGGCGTTCGTGCGGTCGACGGGAATGCAGCCCGCTGCCCGCAGGATCGGCCCGAGGGGCCAGAAGAAGAACTCCTTCTTGATCATCGTATGCGCCACTTTCCCGTAGCCGGAATAGTAGAAATACGAGATGACAAAATCCCAGACGCTGGTGTGGGGCACGCCGAGGACGATGGCCTTGGGTTCCGGCATCGAGTCGCCGACGGCGGTCCAGCCCATCAGTTTGAGCATCCGGCGGCAGAATTTCGCCCAGCCGGGGGAGTAGGTGGTCTTGTAGTGGTTCATATGTTGACGTCTTCCAATTCTTCTTCGCTGCGGAGATTTTCCCGGATGAAGCGCTGCCGCTCCGCGGTGTTGTCTCCCATATAGAATTCCATGATCTCGTGGATCGATTCCTCGTCGGAGAGTTTTACCAGGTCGAGCCGCATCTTCTCGCCGATGAATTCGACGAATTCGTTGGAGGAAATCTCGCCGAGACCTTTGAACCGGGTGATTTCCACGCCGGTCTTGAGGCGGGCGATCGCCGATTCCTTCTCCTCGGGGGAGTAGCAGTAGCAGGTCTCTTTCTTGTTGCGGACCCGGAAAAGGGGAGTCTGCAGGATGTGGATGTGCCCGCGGCGGATGAGGTCGGGGTAATATTTCATAAAGAAGGTCAGCACCAGCATCCGGATGTGCATTCCGTCGTCATCGGCATCGGTGGCGACGATGATGTTGTTGTAGCGGAGGTTCTCCAGGTCGTCCTCCACGCCGAGGGCGCTCACCAGGAGGTTGAGTTCCTCGTTCTCGGCGACCTTCTTGCGGCTCTCCTTGTAGCAGTTGATGGGCTTGCCCCGGAGGGAGAACACGGCCTGGTTGTTGGCGTTGCGCACCTTGGTGATGGTTCCGCTTGCGGAGTCGCCCTCCGTGATGAAGATGCTGGATTTCTCGGCCTCCTCCTCCTTGTTCTTGGGAAGTTTATCGTTGAAATGGTAGCGGCAGTCGCGGAGCTTGCGGTTGTAGACGCTGGCCTTCTTGCTGCGCTCCCGGGTCTTTTTCTGGATGCCGGAAATCTCCTCCCGCTCCTGCTGCGAGGCCTTGATCTTCTCCTCGATCGTCGGAACGATCTCGGGATGCATGTGCAGGTAGTCGTTGAGGGCCTTGCCGATGAAATCGTTGATGTAGGTGCGGATGGTGGGGCCGCGGTCGATGACGGCCGTTCCGTCCGGACCCCGCCTGATGCTGCCGTCGGCGTTCTTGACGGGCTTTTCCCACATGTAGGTCGAGCCGAGCTTGGTCTTGGTCTGGCCCTCGAAGTTGGGCTCCTGGATCTGGATGGCGACGGCGCCGACGATGCCCTGGCGGCAGTCTTCCGGCTTGTAGTCTTTCTTGTAGAATTCCTTGAGCGTCTTGGCGACGGCCTCGCGGTAGGCGGCGAGGTGGGTGCCGCCGTCGCGGGTGTTCTGCCCGTTGACGAACGAGGTGATGTTCTCGCCGTAGCTGTTGCCGTGGGTGAGGACGACCTCGATGTCTTCCCCTTCCAGGTGGATCAGCGGGTAGAGCGGCGTCTCGGCGATATTTTCGGTGACGAGGTCCAGGAGGCCGTTCTCGCTCTTGTAGGAGGTGCCGTTCAGCACGAGCGTGAGCCCCCGCTTGAGGTAGGAGTAGTTCTTGACCATCGTCTCCACGAATTCCATGTTGAAGGCGAAGTTGCCGAACATCTCGCTGTCGGGGGTGAAGCGGACGAGGGTGCCGTTGCGCTCGGAACTCTCCCGTTTGCCGCTGTCCTGGAGTTCGCCCCGGCGGAAGAGCGCGTAGGAACTCACGCCGTCGCGGGTGGATTCGACATAGAAACTCGACGAAAGGGCGTTGACGGCCTTGGTGCCGACGCCGTTCAGACCGACGCTCTTCTTGAATACGGAGTCGTCGAATTTGCCGCCGGTGTTGAGTTTGGAGGTGGCGTCGACGACGCTGTTGAGGGGAATGCCGCGGCCGAAGTCGCGCACGGTCACTTCCTGTCCCTCGATGGTGATGCGGATCTGCTTGCCGTATCCCGCCGAGAATTCGTCGATGGAGTTGTCGACGATCTCCTTCAGGAGGACGTAGATGCCGTCTCCCTGGTTGTCGCCGTTGCCGAGACGGCCGATGTACATGCCCGGCCGGAGCCGGATGTGTTCGGTGTCGTCCAGGTGCTTGATCTTGTCGTCTCCGTACTGCTCGTCGATGTTTATGGTTTTCTCTTCGGCCATAGATTTATGATTCGTTTTATCTTGCAAAGATAATAAGAATTCTTGATTTGGCGAAATGGATTCCCGGGTCGCGGCCCGGGAATGACGGACGGAGGGGGAGGGAAACGACGGTGCGGGAGAAAAACGGCGAAAAATACCTCCGGGGCTTTTATTTTCGGGAAAATTTGCGTAAATTTGCACGAATTTATGCTTTTCCCTGCGGGGCGTAAAGATAAAGTGCTGTCAGTCAGGGAGATGATAGTAGTTAAGGTTAGAAAATGATCGACAAGTCGAAGGAATACCGCAGTGCGCGGCTGATATTGCTGCAGGATACGGGGATGATGGCCCTCGCATCGCTTGCGGCAATTCTTCTTGTCCGGTGGCTCTCCGAACCGATTCTCGGGTTTACGGTCATCGTCCTGGAGTGGGTAGGCATCGCGCTCGTGGCTTCCTTGCTCGGCAACCTTATCACCGGCAGCCACCGCAGCGTACGGCGTTACGCCACGGTCCGTTCCACCGCCAAGATCATCGGCGCCATCTTCTTCAAGGAAGTCGTTCTGAGTCTGGTGCTGACCCTCGGGCTGATCCGTTTCGGCTCCGCCGCCCTCTGCGTCGTCTCCATCATCGCCGACCTCCTGATGAGTTTCATCATCATCTTCTACCTCCGCTATTCCGCCAGTCTCTACGCCTCCGAAAAGACCGATGTCAAGGAGGTCGCATCCCGCGGCAACGCCCTCGTGATGGGGACCGGCGCCTCTTCCGTGCTCCTGGCCAAGGACCTGGACGAAGAAGGAAAATACGAAGTCGTCGGCTTTATCTCTCCCGAGCGGGAGATGTCCGGCCGCGTCATCGAGGATAAAGTCGTTTACTACTGCGCCGATCCCGACGATCTCAACACCCTCCAGTGGAAGGTGGGCGGCATCGACTGCATCTTCTTCCCCAAGGACTGGGATCATACCGGCAAGGCGCAGGGAGAAGGGGATTCCCCCGCCACGCCCCAGGCCGACGGAATGACCCGCACCGGGCATTTCTTCAAGCGCTCTTTCGACATCCTGGTCTCCGGCGTGCTCCTTATCCTGTTCTCGCCGGTCATCGCTATCTGCGCCATCGCCGTCAAACTGCAGGACGGGGGAAAGGTCATCTTCTCCCAGGAGCGGATCGGCCGCGACGGCAAGCCGTTCAATATCTACAAGTTCCGCTCGATGCGTCCCGATGCCGAGGCCGCGGGCGCGCAGCTTTACAGCGGTGACGGCGACCCCCGGCTCACCCGGGTCGGCCGCTTTCTCCGCAATCACCACCTGGACGAACTTCCCCAGCTCTGGAATGTGTTCAAGGGCGACATGTCCTTCATCGGATACCGCCCCGAGCGCCAGGTCTATATCGATCAGATCATGCAGCATAATCCGCGCTACCGCTACCTGTATCAGCTCAGGCCGGGCGTCACGAGTTATGCTACCTTATATAATGGATATACCGACACGATGGAAAAGATGCTGACCCGTCTGGACCTCGACCTCTACTGGCTCCGCAACCACTCCCTGTGGTTCGACGCCAAGGTCCTCGGCCTTACGTTCCTCAGCATCGTCACCGGCAAAAAGTTTTAGGTTCGGATGGAAAACTGGTATGTGGCAAAGACGCGCTTCTTCCGCGGTGAGATCAAGATGAGGGATACCCTCGCCGGTCTCGGCGTGGAGGCCTTCGTGCCGGTGCGTATCGGCCGCAAGACCCGTGGCCACGGCGTCACCCGGACTCCGGCGGTCCCGAACCTCGTGTTCCTCAAGGCGACCAAGGAGGAGGCCTGCGCCCTCGTGACCGAGCGCTTCCTTCCGCTGAATTACGTCGTGGACTGCGCGACGCGCCAGATGATGGTCGTTCCCGAGAAGCAGATGGAGGATTTCCGCCGGGTGTTCGACTGCCCGACCCTCGAGGGAGGCCTCGTGGACCGGCCCCTCGACCTGGGCGACCGGGTCCGCGTGACCCGCGGCCCGCTCAAGGGCGTCGAGGGCAACGTCGTGGAGTTCCAGGGCCGTCTGTATGTCGTCGTAGCCCTGATGGGCTGCATTTTCGCCAGGGCCCGCGTCCCCCGCGCCTGGCTGGAGAAGATAGTTAATAATTAAAGCCATAGGAAATGGAAAAAATTTACAAGAGTCCGCTTGTGCTTCGGGAGGTCGGCGTCGAGACCGAGACGTCCTTCCTCCTCGGGTCCATCGTGGACAACGTCGGTACCGTCGAGTCGACGGGCCAGGAGGTGAAGGAATACGACTTCGCCGACGAACAAACGTTTAATCACACATGGGAGTAGGAGGAATGAGCATGAAAGCAAGAAACATCATCATTGCGGCGGCCTTCGCCGTCCTCGCCATCCTCTCAGCGGGGTGCAAGAAGAACAACTTCCGGACCCCGACGCCGGGTGAAACGATCCGGTTCAGGATGAAATCCAATATGGAGAATCCCGTCGAGACCAAGACGGTCTACAACAACAACGGCGGCGCGTATTTCACCATCGGCGGCAGAAAATACGAAGGCATCGACTGGGAGGTCGGTGACAGACTCTCCCTCGGCTATGTTTCCGCCGAAAGCGGTACACCTGTCGCCGAATACGCGGAATACCAGATCAGCGAGGTGTTGAGCAATTCCGCCATTTCCGGCGACAATGTGGTCAGTGTCGGCAAAGCCGTACCCGTCGAGGAGCCCCTGTGCTGGCACGGCGGCAACTATCACGAGTTCTATACGACGACCCTTCCTCCGGGATTCGATATCAAGGATACGGACTCCTTCAAGTTCGAAATGAAGTACGACAGCCGCATCGACGGGTATTATCCGGATTCCTACCTGCCGTATTACTATCCGTACTCGTTCAGTGCTTCGGATTCCGACTTCATGACCAAGAATGCTGACGGGAGTTACTGCGAGAATATGAAGTATGCGTACATCTATTCTATCAATAATGGAAGGATGATTCCGAAATACGGTGACATCGAACTCACCCTCACGCCCCATTTCACCGCTTTCGAGATCACGGCGACGGCAAGGCCGGGAGATGTCGTTCCGGTCAACAGTTTCACGCTCTCCTGCGGCAATGCCTATATTGCCGGAGAAATTCCGTATATCACCTATATCCGGTCGTATGAGGAAGACTCGGAAGAGAAATATGAATGGAGATGGAAAAACCTTTCCGACGACTCTTCCAAGGATGTTTCGTCAAAGGTGACCATAGACTTCTCGGGTGAGAACATCGTTCTTCACAATAATGGCTCGGACGACTTCAATCAGTTGAAATTCACTTTCTTCGTGAAGGATGAATGGATGAACCGGCTCAGACTTACGTTCAACATCAAAAAGGACGGGGTGAATGTCAATCGCTCCCTGCGCCTGACATACGGCCACGATACGGCAAAAGATTCGGACTGGATCGGGTTCTCGTCCTCCTACAAGCATCGCATCTATGGGCTCCAGATACCGCTGGAGGCCGATGCGGTCTGGTTCGAGGGCGCCGATGCCGGCGAGTTTGAATTTGTGGACTGGGACTTTTAGAGGAGGAAACGGCATATGAAAAAGATATTCTATTTGACAATCGCCCTTTTGCTGGGCATCTGCTCCTGCTCTAAGTTTGGAGAGACCGACATTCCCGAAAACGAGCCGCGGATCTATCCGGACGGTTTCGCTTTCCGTGCTTCCATCGCCTCGCTGACCAGGGCCTCCTTCACCGGAGACCGCTCCGGACAGCTGGTCTGGGACGGTGACGAGGATGTGGCCATCATCGCCGTCCCCGTCCTGGATACCAAGGGATACAGTTTCGACCATCTGCACGAGTACGACATCAATAATGCCGTTACCGGAATCGCGTCCGTCGAGGTTGACTCTTCGGATCCGACGATGGCTATCCTGCATACGGCCAAGACGCTGGCGGCCTGGACCAAAGATATGGAGCGCGTCCAGTTCTTCGCCATCTACCCCGCCAACGACGAGATTCCCGATATGGATAATTCTGAATCCACAGGCGAAGTGTCGGAAGGTACGGACATCGAAACCAAATTCCTGTATTTCCTGAAGGACATTCCTGTCGAGCAGGACGGTGTCCATTATCAGAAAGCGATGCTCCTGGGCGGCGGTACCCCTGCCTATTATATAAATGAAGGTATGTTGTCGCTCGAGCCGTCCGGCTCCTCTGTCGATCCGGTATTTACGGGCTTCATCCCCGGCAACGCCATCCTCAGCTTCAAGATCGGAAATTCGCTGGCCTCCGACCTGGATATCGCCCGGGTCCGGATTTCTTCGGTCCAGCTGGATGACCTGGCGGCCCATTATGTCGATCCTGAAGATCTGGCTCTGTCCGGGACTCACGCATTCTTCTATGACGATAAGTATGAGTATGTCAGATGCCGTCCCTACAATCCGGACGGGAACTGCTCGTATCTGAACAACTATGTTGATGTCACTTTCTCCGAGCCCGTCCATCTTCTGGCTGGAGAAGAGGGAAGTCAGATCTACAATGTCTCTGTCTCCGGCGCCGGTGAATTCAAGCCGCGGGATGTTCCCGGCTATCTTCGCTTCGAAGCGTTTGATGCCGAAGGCAATGTCCTGGCTGTCTGCGAGAAGTCTTATCCTACATCTTTGGATGGCAAAGGTGATGCAGGCACCGGCCTCGAGAGGGGATACCGTTATAACTTCACCGTCACTTTCGGCGAAGACAGCCCTTATCACTTCTTCGTCAGCGCCCAGCCGGATGCGGCAGGTTCCTGGGGGGATGAGCTGGAGGGGATGGTACGGAGTTACAAGGTTGTCGACGGTGTCGCCTCCTATGTCGAATGGGGGTACAACGGCGGCATATTCTCGGACGCTGCGTGTACGCAGCCCATCCCGCAGGAGGAATGGGAGCCCTGGCTGCAGTCATGGGAAAAAGTTTCTCCCGAGAGCGGCGAATCTCCGACAGACGCCTATCTGGCAACCGTAAAGGTGAAGCCCAATCCGAATCCCTGGGTGATGAATACGTACGACTGCAGAGCGGAAGTCAGAAATACCCTGGCCGGCGCTTCGCAGAAGGGTACGTCTAGCAGTTATTACAACCTTTCCAACGCTACCGGCGCTTCCGCTATAGAGAACACGGCGAACTGCTATGTCATCGACGCTCCGGGTTACTACGCCTTCCCTTGCGTACTGGGCAACGGTATCAAGAACGGCGCTCCGAATTCCGGCGCCTGGAACGCGGCGGATAATACGGATGTTCAGAGTGGCCGCGGATTGTCGGTGCTGTTCGACTATAAGGGCGGCGATGTCGTAAGCCCTTACGTCCATAATTCATCTTCGCTGGCGGGAACTCCCGCTTCGGCCGTTCTTCTCTGGGAAGACGTTCAGGGTCTCATCGAGACATCCGATAATACCCTCACGCTCGAAAACATCGACGGCGTCTACTGGATCAAGTTCCATATCGCTCCCTCCGCGATCGATCAGGGCAATGCGGTCCTGGCTGTCCGTGATGCGAACGGCGTCATCATGTGGAGCTGGCATATCTGGGTGACGGACCACAAGTTCGACGGATCCGACGATACGACCGTGGAAGGCGTCAAATTCTCGAAGGTCAATCTTGGATGGGTCGAGACGGAACGCCTCGACAATATGACCCGTGCGGGGAACACGGCCTATGTCCGTATCGTGCAGGAAGAGAGCGGCAAGACCGCCATCGTCAAGATCGTCCAGATGGGAGATGAGGATGACTGGTGTGCGGGTATGCCTTCCAATGGTTACAACCCTCTCTATCAGTTCGGCCGCAAAGATCCGATGATCCCCGGCATCCCTTCGGGTACCGCTTCTGCCGGAACGAATGTCCCTGTCTATGGTGCGATGCCTTCTCTGACGGTCGGTATCTACTCCGAGGCCGAGACGTCATCCTCCACGCTGCCTCATCATTATGCAATCCAGAATCCGACCAAACTGATCTTTGGAGAAATCGACTGGGATAAGGAGCGCTATAGCTGGTCGTACAATATCATATTCAACTGCTGGAATACGCTTGCCGGTTTCCATAAAGGATTGGAAGACATCGACGAGCCGCAGCGGAAATCTATCTACGATCCCTGCCCCGTTGGCTATCAGGTCCCTCAGCCGTACGATTACCGTCGATTCTATCTTGACAACGAGGTGACGGAATACGATGCGGAAAACGACAAATACAGATTGCTGGGATATGCCTATGATCCGAACAATGGTATTATTCATTCCTACTCGACCAAAGGAATCTATTATTCTCTGCAGGGATATAGCAGTGACAGGATTTTCTTCCCGCTCTGTAGCTCCCGAACCTTCTTCGGCAACGGAGCGTTGCTGACGGCCTTTGACAAAGGACCGGCCATCTGGTCAGCAATCGGAATCGGAAACAATCAGGAGGACGAAAACAGTGGTGCTGAATGGCTGACTATCTTCCTTGCTGGCACGGAAGAAGATGAGCATTCCGATTATGAATACACCAAGTCGACCATTCCTTTCTCCACGGTCGGCCCGTTCATGCCGCAAGGCTCCGCCGGCTTCGTCCGTCCGGTTGAGGACAGGAGTACGACGTCGTCGTCGTTGCCGCCTGTGGGAGCCGATACCGGCTGGTCCGGCGCAGGCTCATATCATCAGGGTGGACAAATTACGGAGGAATAAGCTATGAAGATGATGAGAAAATTCTATATGCTGGCAGCGATGGCTGCCGTAGTGGCCGTTTCCTGCAAACGTGCTGACCTGACGGATGATATCCAGGTGATGCCGCAGGGAAAACCTCTTACCGTTGAGGCGTGTCTTGACAAGAATCTGACCCGCACGACGCTGGACTCCGACGGGCTTACCCTGCTTTGGGAGGCCGGCGACCAGCTGGCCGTGTATTCCTCCTTTATCGGCAGTGAGGCGTCCTTTGAGACGACTCCTCGTTATAGCGAGCTTTATACGGCATTCATGAATTCCGACATGTCTGATGCTTTCGATGATGTGAGCGGCCTTCTGTACTGGATCGAATCCGGGTCGCTCTATCCGGAATATCAGAAAAACGGAATCTTGACTGTAACCGATGCTTCGGCGGGCTCTGCCCAAGGTACTTTCACCTCGGAGAATACCGCCGATGCATGGTTTGGGAAAAGTGATTCGGCTGAAGATGAAAATTATTGGTTCACGGCTTATTATCCCGCCCCTTCACAGGAGTTTCTGAATGCACATCCCATCAAGTCTTTCCCTTGTGGCTCGGAAGACCTGGGTGGCGTTTCACTCAATTTGCCCTGGGTGATGGTCAATGTCCCTTCCGTCCAGGATGGCAAGAGCTGGAGCCGTTACCAGATTGTCGTGTGCTCCGGTTTTGATTTCCTTGGCTTTGAGGATGATAATGATCCCGATAATCATAATTATGATGATGGCGGCATCGTGTCCCGGCAGGGCTTCCTTAATGGATCGGAGAAAATTCGTTTCGCCTCGTTCCAGCCGCTGACTTCGCTGCTTCACTTCAACCTTAAGGTAGGTGCTCTGGCCCCGGAGGATACCTATTATATTTCTAAAATTGTCATTTCGCAAGAGGCAATCTTTGATGGAAACAGGTACACCGACCTGTACGCCCTTTCGGGAGATGTTCCGTACTTTATCTTCTGCAATGCTCCGGACAGAGACGACGATACGACGCTCTGGAACCGTTATTGCAAACCGGTATATGTCGGGAATCATCTCTATCAGACGCCCGTGGGCGAAGCCTGGGAGGAAGGATCCGCCGGGCTGTGCAATACAATTACGCTGCAATTTGACGAGGAGCAGAAGGTGACCAAGGACGGTACCGGAGAAGATTATTATGCCGTCGCCATCCCGACGAACGCCCGTCCCGACTCCAATTACGATAATCCCAAGCTGGTTTTCAGCGCTTACGATGCGTCGGACAACCTGATCCTTCGTGCAAGGCTGAAGACTCCGAACCGGAAGAATTTCGAAACGGGAGCGGAAGAGAGTTACGGAATCGGTCTTGAATACGGACACAAGTACGATTTCACCGTGACCTTGAACACGCTTATGGATGGAGAAGCCGGAAATGCCGGAGAATATAACCTGATTAATTGGTAAGGGAGGATGAGATTATGAAAATGATGAGATACTTTTCTGCTTTGATGCTGACGGTCGCCCTTGCGGCCTGTAACCGAGAAGCCCTCCCGGACAAAGACACCACGCCTCTTTCCGCCGGAAAGGGGATGACGTTCAAGGCTTCGCTCGCACCTGTCGAAAGCCGTTCCTCCTTCGGCGCCAACGCTGATGAATCCGGTGTTCTCTATTGGGAAGAATCCGACCGGGTCCTGATTTGTGCCGCCCTGCAGACGGATGGATCCCTAACGGAATGGTGGAAGCATTTCTCGGAAAAAATCGATGAGCATTGCACGACGCTTGCCAATGGACAGACCGACGGAAGCTATATCGGGAAGGATGTTACCAAATACATACACACGACCATTGCCGTTCCTGAAATTAATGCCACCGACCGTACTCAGGCACTTCTCCACACGGACATTACGCCCAGCTCTCTGCTTCCGGAAAGAGATTTATACAATGATGCTCTATATGAGATGCTTGCTATCTACCCGGTGTCCGAGAACCGTACGATGAAGTTGATCGCCATGTACGATTCTGACGGGAATGCGGCCGTGGGTTTCCCGGTGGAGGTCCCCCATATTCAGAACGGGAAGGATTTCGGCAGGTATCATGTATGTATGGACACCGGTTTTGATGAGGAAGATCCCAATGGGATTCTCGGCCTTTATCATGCATCCGACATCATCAACGGCAATGTCGTCAACTTCCACAGGTTTAAACCGGTGACGTCCCTGCTCCGTTTCAACATCCGTACCGACAACCCTGATCCCGTGGAAATCGCCAAACTTGTCATCGACATGAAGGGCGTGAAGGGAGAGGGTGACCAGTTCGAGACAAAACTTACAGGTTCCTCCTGGGTCTCCACCTGGGGAGACGATCCCTGGATTATTCCGGATAGATGGGAGGAGGAGACATACAATGACGTAGAAATCGTCTTTGATACTCCCATACTGGTTTCCAGCACGCCGACGACTGAGAAATACTGCGCTGTCGTGCTCCCGTCGTTCAAGAATAAGAGTGCGCCGCATTATGCCAATACATATGGCGCCGATGCGGTCGAATTCCGCGCTTACAGTGCTGACGGTACGCTGCTCTTCCGTACGACCAAGGCCGCGCCTGCGGGCAATGCTGGAGATGAGCCTGGCTTCCGCACCGGCGGACGCTATGACTTTACGCTGGAACTCCAGACGGAAACTCCTCCGGAGGGTGCGCTTTCCGGGCAGTTCTCTCTTGCCGAGGGAATGAAGGCCTATATTGCGACCGGTAATCTGTGGGCGTATGTGTCGAACGGCGTACGCGACAACTCCATCGCAAATAACGGTTGGAAGCTCGCTGCACATCAGTATGACATCGTAGGATCCGCAGCCGATTGGACGAACTTCAACTCCTATTCAGGCTGGATCGACCTCTTCGGTTTCTCCACGACATCCAATGACCATGGGATTTCCATCTCGGAGCAGGATTCGGATTATTCCGGCGATCCTGCCGGATGGACGGACTGCATGGCGGCTTCGGGCTGGAGGACCATCACTGCCGACGAGGGTGTATATCTGTTTACGGAGCGCACCAATGCGATGAACCTCTTTGCTTATGCCACGGTGTATGTCGGTTCCGAAAACAATCTGGTCAAGGGCCTTGTATTCCTTCCGGACAATTGGGCTACGCCTGCGGGTTGCAGCTTCACTCCTGTCAGTCAGATTGGGTTCAATTTCGGCGTAAACACTTATAATGCAGAAGGTGCCACGACCGGTTCTTCCGGAAATTGGGAGGATATGGAAGCGCTGGGCGCCGTGTTCTGGCCTGTGGCCGGGAAGCGCGTTGGAAACAACGTCGATTACGGTGTCGGATCTTACTGGTCCGGGAGCCCGGATGATAACTGGGGACCGGAATATGCCGACATTCTGCTTTTCGACACCACCAGATTCGATCCCGTGCATGATTATCGCTACATTGGCGGTTGCGTGCGCCTTGTACGTGACGTCTCAGAATAAATCGGTTCTCTGTCACCTTAAAATGCCGTCCTGATACACTCAGGGCGGCATTTTTATTTGTAAGCGCACGAAAATGCATAAAATCAACGGGTTACCTGTAAAAAACTTTGCATTTTAAAATTTTTTATTTACCTTTGTGCGTTCGGTAGTGTGTAGATAATCAAAGGGTTACATTATGAGTACGTTTTACAAGCATCCGGAGGTGCTTCGGGAGGTCTGCGTTCAGTCAGAGGACGCATTCCTGCTGGGGTCTATCGTGGACAACGTCGGCACCGTCGAGTCGACGGGCCAGGAGGTGAAGGAGTACGACTTCGCCGATGAAACGCAGTTTAATCACACTTGGGAGTAAGGACTATGAAAGTGAGAAGAATTCTGATTGCAACGGCCCTTGCGGCCCTCGCCATCCTCGCTGCAGGATGCAAGAAACATTCGTTCTTCCGGCTCGTCCCCGGTGAGCAGGTTCGTTTCCGGGCGAAAAGCCAGCCCGCGACAGGCGATACCGGGACCAAGACCGTTTACAGCGGTAAGGAGTTCGTTATCGACGGCACCACGTACGAGAGAATCGACTGGGAGGACGGGGATATGATTACCATCGGTTATGTCTCTTTTGGCGGCAACGACGGCTTTTGCGCCGAGTATGACCATTATCGCCTGAGCGACATTACCTCCGACGGCAAATCCAGCTTCGCCAATACCATCAAGCCCACGGGAGGTCCCAGGAACGGCAATGGCCTCCGCTGGCGGAACAATACCTATCACCGTTTCTTCGCCACGTGCCCTGACGTCGACGGGGACGATGAGGATTTTATCTTTGGCATTGTCGACAACGAGTTCACGGTCAAGGTTCCGTACCGGTATCCGGAGACCCAGGTCCCTGTCGGCACCGAAGAGAAGACCATCACTTTCGGTGAGGATGAAGTCACGGCTACCGTGTACAAACCGGATATGAGTTATGCATATCTGTTCTGCAATCCCTTTGACTTCTATTCCTATAGAGATCTTCTGGACGATAAGTATTCACCTGCGAACGGTATGTACCTCGAGAGCGGGTCGACGATCAATCTCCCGTTCGAACCCCATTTCACGGCTTTCGAGATTACGGCTGCGGCGAAGGTGGGCGACTCCTTCACGCTCAACAGCGTCACGCTCTCCAGCGCCGACGAGGACAGGCCGCTGACCGGCACCTATATCTTCCAGCGTATCGAGGACGATGAGAATCCGGAAGGCGAGCGCTGGACGGACGTTCCCAAGGAGGGAGAGATTTCTTATCAGGCCAGGATCAACTTCTCGGACCTGACCCTTACCGACGACAGTCCCGTCGTGTTTACGTATCTTCTGAACTCGTGGTATTCCTTCACGATGCTTACCCTGACCTTCAACATTACCAAAAACGACGTGATATTCAACCGTTCCCTGAAGTTGAAGTATGCCAATGACAACTGGATCTGGTTCTCTCCTTCGATGAAGCACCGGATCAAGAATCTCCGGATACCGGTGAGTATCGAAGTCGGCACTCTCTGGTACGCTTCCGACGGCGCCGGGAACTATCTGGACGGCGGAGATCCTTTCGACGGCGAGATTTAATACTGGGAGGAAATGAATATGAAAAAATATATCAGCATTTTGGCTATAGCCGCTGTCTGCGTGGTTTCCTGCAAGAAAGGGAATGTCACCGGCGAGGATGTCATCCATAGCGAGAAGATCTCCGGACTGGAGTTCCGCGCGACCCTTCCTTCGCTCACCCGTAGCGTCCTGGGAACGGACGGCGTGTCCTTGAAATGGACGGCGTCTGATCAGATTGCCGTCTGGTCGGTCCCGATGGGAACGATGGCAGAGTTTGAGGCTACGGCGATGCACCTTGTTGAAGATTACGGTTTCACGGATGAGGAGGAAATCGGGATTATCACAGGCGTTGAAACCATGCAAAACGGTATTGCCAAAGGCGCCACCGTTTGTGAAACTCTCTCCGTCACGGAGGGCGCCGGATCCGCGTCCGCCACATTCCATTCGGAGAAACCCGCCAGGAGCTGGTTCGGCAATCTATCTTCCATCGAGGACGATATGTACTGGTTCGCGGCCTTGTATCCTGCCTCCCGCCTGGTTACAACGGGGGGGGCTCCGACTTTCACGACCTGGGAGATGGTCCTGCCGAAAACCGAATACAACCTTACCAACGACTATGTCGTCCGTCATCCGTTTTTCAAGGTGACGGTACCTTCCGTCCAGGACGGCAAGAGTTACTGGGATTATCAGATCGTGTACAATACGGGTTTGTATGAGTATCAGGACCGGCTGGCCAGGAACATCGTCTCGGCCAAAGAGGTCCTGTATAATGAATATCCCGTGACATTCGACAACTGGGTGGTGGCGACGAGCCTGCTCGAGTTTACGCTGAAGGCCGCGGATGCGGAAACGTATGCCATCAAGACCCTGGATATTACGTATGAGAGCCCGAACTACTATTCCGGGAATCCGGGCTACTACGACGACTTCTTTGCGCTCTCGGGGACCGTTCCCGTTCAATTCCTCAATGATGAAGAGCACGAGGCGCTGCTCCACAGCCGCTTCTGTGTTCCGTACAATTGGTACATTCACCAGAACGACAGCGTAAATGGCTGGAGCGAGATGGCCGGGGCCTCGCCGAAGGTGACCCTCAGTTTCGCGGATCCGGTCAGTCTGAGCGGCGGAAACGCGGCCGACGGCCTGTTCTATGCCGTCGTGATTCCCACAATGGATATGCAGAACCGGACCAGTGAAGGTAAAAAACCGAGAATCCGCTTCACGGCATACGATGCTGCCGGGAATGAGATCCTCGGGAAGGTGCTCCAGATGGGAAATACCTTTAATTATAAAGGGCAACGCGAGGTTTATCCCGGAATTTTCAAGGGAACCAAGTATTCCTTCGATCTCGAACTTAATCCTGTCACCAGTCCCGAAGCCGGGAATGCGGGAGAATATGATGAAATTGTCCTTAACTAACGGAGGGAAGTGCATATGAAACGCAAGATCTATTTCAGCATTGTTCTTTTGGCGGCACTTTCCTGCAGCCGTGAAACCCTGATTGACGACAGCGCCATCCAGGTTCCCGAAGGGGAGCGGCTCTCATTCGCCGCCGACCTGGGCAGTATGGTCAAGTCCCACCTCGCCGAGGACGGCACAACCCTGGAATGGGATACGGACGACAGGGTATATGTCACTTCCGCCTATTCCGAGGACGGGTCGGGCACTCCTCTTGCCGGAGCGGACAAGTGGGGGAGCGCGCTCACCGAGGTGATGCCGGTCGTGATCGATGCCCAGGATCCCACCAAGGCGACCTTCCTTTCCGGGAAGGCACGCTCCGCGTGGGTGAATGCGGGGGAAGGGAAGTATTCCTTCTATGCCGTGTATCCGGCCTCTGCGGCCAATACGGAGATCAGCCCCGTCATTGAAGACGACGTGCTCTGGGCACCGGTCCGGGTTCCTTATTCGCAGGACGGCAAACATTTCGGCAAATATCAGGTCTGTGCCGATTTTACCGGGACTCCCTATGCAAAGGACGCCATCCTCGACAATACTACGAAGATTCAGTTCAACGACTTCCAGCCGAAGACGGCCCTGCTGAACTTCAACGCGACCTCGGCTGCCGGGGATATCCCGATCAAAGAGATCGAGATTTTCGCATCCTGGGATGATTATGGCACTCATTCGAGCTATCCGCAGATTGCCGGAGACGCCTTCATTTCGGAGACCGGAGTCATCAGGCCGGGCGGCGGTGGCAGTTATGTCACCATCCGTCTCGACACGCCGGTCACGATCGGCGCGATCGCCGGCGAGCGGATCCTTGCGGCCATTCTCCCGACCGAGAGCGATGCGGTCGTTCTGGAGTTCACGTGCTATGATGCCGAGCATAATCCCCGTCTTACCGGAAAGATTACCTCTCCGGACGGATTCCTGGGCGGCAAGAAATACACCTTCACGGTCGCTATGACCGAGGCCGAGACCTCTGTCTTCGCCGTCGACTGCGTGCGGAATTTCCCGCCGGAGGGCGGTACTTATACGGGACGTGTTGTCAGTTATACTTATATTGAAGGCGTTAAGACGGCTGTGGATTGGGATTTAGCCGCATTTGAGGATGCGAACTGTACAGTTCCTGTCGATGATATCTCGGCCTTTGAAAACTGGGCTCATTTTACATCTGCGTTTACTCCTTCCGATACGGAGGTCGGCGTCACGACGTTTGAGTACGCTGTCAACGCCAATACGAATGTCGAACTGATTTCCCGGCCTGATGATGTGACAGCAGAAATTCGTGCCGCCCTGCAGGGTGCGACATATCGGGGGGATAAGGCTAATAACAGTCCTTGGAACCTGGCTGCGTCGGACGGCTCCCTTACCCCTTCGAAGTTCAATTCGGCCAACTGTTATATCATCAACCAGCCCGGCTACTATCTCCTGCCTTGCGTGGCCGGCAATGGTATCAAGGGCGGTAATCCCAATACCACAGCATATCAGCCGCTTTCTACTTACGAGGACGACAGGGATCCGCTCTTTGTCGATTATCTGGGCGCTCAGATCGTAGATCCCCGGATCGGGCATACCAGTGATGGGAGCGGGCATCCTTTTGCGGCTTATCTGCTATGGGAAGATGCCGAGGGCCTGATAAGCACATCGTCAGATTATGCGCCCGTGTTTTCTTCCGACCTTCCCGATGCGACAAAAGGATATCTGGAGACAATCCGTCCTTATGCATTGCCGGTAATTTATGATTCTGCTACCGGCATGTGGGGTATCGTTTTTGAGGTAGAGCCTGGGAATATCGATCAGGGCAATGCCGTCATCGCCGTTGTGGATGAGCAGGCAAGGATTATGTGGAGCTGGCATATCTGGGCGACGGATTATAATCCTTATCAGAGCGTCATCCCGGTGAGGTCATACTGGTCCAACGGTGATTACGGCTATATGAAGCGCAACCTGGGCTGGGTTTCTGTCGGTAAGAGCAACGAGATCAAGTACAGGGACAATACCATGTATGTCAAGGTCTGGCAGGTTAGAACGAATCCTGAGACCGGCTTGAAAGAAGCTATTCCCGAGAGTGAGGGTGGACGCAGTATTATTGTCCCGCTCATTCAGGAAGGAACACACCTGTTTGATGCCGATATCCAGTATGGCTACGGCCCTTATTATCAGGCCGGACGAAAGGATCCGCTTACGCCCGGCAAGAGGGGCTCCGACGGTTATATGCAAGATGTGCAGACTTATGGTGCCGTCAAGACATTGACCGGATTGGATTTCGTCTCTGAGTGCAGGGCGGCGACCCTCGCAGATGGAATTCAGTATCCATATACATATTTCCATCAGTATGTCAGCGGTTCCTATTCAAACGGCAGCGGATGGTTTACGGATAATATTTCAGATACCAAGGGCTTCCTTTGGAATAATACAGAAATTCCTGAGCTTTTAGGCGGCGGTATGATCTCCAAGGTGATTACCAGAAAAGATCCTACTGTCAAAACTGTCTATGATCCGAATCCGGCAGGCTTCGCAATGCCTCCGATGGATGCCGGCGGCACCTTCTTCGCCTTCTTCACCGGCGGGAAATATGAGAATTATTTGGTTAATATGGCGGGCGAGGACGGAGCGGCATTACGGGAGAAGTATGTCAGCTTACTCGTATCTGCTTCTGAGTATGGATGCTTATACTATGCCTCATTGGCTGATAAAGAAAGAGATGCCGCCGGTTCAGGTCCTGTGAATATGGGATTCCTGCCGCAAGTTGGACGGCGTTATAATCAATTGGGCGGTCATTTCCAGACAAGTGCATTCGTAGACGTCGAGAATAGTGGCAGTACTACTTCGTATATAAACGAAATGGCGAATACTCCGAATTGCGGCGGCTACTACTCCAATTTTGTCATGGCGGGGTTTGCGCCTGTCATGCTTTGCGCCTATCCATACATGTATTATGGATTCCTGACTGTTTCGAGCTCTGCCCTGCCTGTCCGCTCGGTAGTGGAAGAGTAGGACACCGTCCCGACATACTGCATCGTCATTCCCGGCCTCCGTGCCGGGAATCTTTTTATCCGGATTGTTACAAAACAATTGCTCTTTTGTTACAAAAAAATTACAAAATCCTTTGATGTTTCCGGATTTTTTCCCAATTTTGCATCTTGGTTTTCGGGACTTTTTCCGAAGACAGGAGGTAAGTAATTTATGTGTACTAAATTATATAGTATGAAAACATCGAAATGGTTTGGGGCCGCGTTGCTGGCTCTGGGTCTTTCGGTCCTTGGTGCCTGCAAGCACGAGTCGCTCGACCCCTCGGGGGAGGACGCTCAGTTCGGCGAGGTCAAGATCAGCCTCGTGCAGGACGCCCGCGTCACGCTGGTGACCAAGGCCGACCCGGAAGAGGACGCGCTCCCGCCTGTGGACAGCTTCTGGATCGAGATCTACAATGCAGGCAAGATCCGGCTCTACAGGCAAAAGTATGAGACCGCCAAGGACGAGGTCATCAAGCTCAATGCGGGTGAATACCGTCTTGTGGCGAGCCGCGGAGATTCGCTCGGCGCCGGTTTCGGCAAGCCGTACTACCTGGCGGACACTCCGTTTACCGTGCACGGATTCGTGGACAACGGCCGGGAGCCGGACCGCATCAGTGCAACCGCCAGACTGGCCAATGTCAAACTGGCCGTCTCTTTCGGAGAAAATCTCCAGCGGTATTATTCCGATTATTACGCGATCGTGCGCAATGCCGCCTACACCGGAAAATCCGTGAAGTTCCGCAAGACGGAGACCCGCAGCGGTTACATCCCGGGCGGAGAACTCTATCTGGAGGTCTATGCCCAGCTCGCCGGTACGGGGGCGCAGGACGGAGGCGTACGCGATTCGCTCGTATATTTCAAATCCGCCGCCTCTCCGTATGAGCCCAACGACTTCGTCACTTTCAACGTCGACTGCAAGGACCGCGAGGGCAACCTCGACGTGAATATCCTCATCGACAAGGAAGTGGAGGTCGTCGAGCAGCACGTGGAAGTACCGTCATCCGCTCTCCCCAAGGACGCCCCTTACTTTATGTTCCACGGCGTCAAGGGTGAGACCTTCGAATACGGCTTCCCGGTCGGCGTGGGCGCTGCGGTCGCCGATGCGACGATGAGTTTCACCGCCTACAGCGGCGTAGCGGAAGCCACGCTCCGCATCAACAACAGCTACCTCACCGGTACGGTCGGTCTTCCCGCCGAAGTCGACCTCATCAACCTCGAGCCCGCCGAGAAAGCCGCCCTCAACGCGGCCGGCATCACCTGGTACACCGTGCCGGGCGGCGAATACGGCTATCTCAATGTCTCCGGCGTCCTTCCGGCCCTGAGCATCAACAGCACGTATGTGGCCGCCACGCCGAAGGTCGCGGACTTCACCTTCACGGTCAAGGATGCCTTCGACAAGGAATCCTCCGCGGTCCTCAACCTCAACGGAGAGCCCATCACGGCCACCGTCGGCATCAAGGACTACGACATCTGGGGCTGGAAACTGGTAAATCCTTACGCCGATTTCACCGGCATCAACAATGTCAACACGGCCGCCGATATCCGTCTCCAGTACAGTCTGGACGGTACCACCTGGCAGAGCGTGACCAAGAAGAGCGTATCCGGCAAGCGGGTCGTGTTCAACACCCCGACAGGTCTTACCCCGGGCGCGAATTATCATACCCGCGTCATCATCGGCGCTTCCGGCGACAACTATTCCGCCGAAACGATGATCAAGACCGAGGATCCCGAGCAGGTGCCCAACGCCAATTTCGAGGAGTACAGCGAAGAAGCCCATACGGTCAGCTGGCTCGGGGAATACGGTGCCGCCCTCGGAACGACCAACACCGTGCAGTGGTGGCAGCTTTACAGCGCGACCGGCACCAAGAGCTGGGCGGTCAACAGCCCCGTCTCGATGCCTCTGACGGCTACCTGGGCCTCCGGAAACGCCGGCTACCTGGATTACAAGTGCTTCCCGACGGTCTCCGTCATCAGCAGCGGCGCCTACAGCGGCAAGAGCATTATGGTGGCGACCATCGGCGAAGACGCCTGGGGTTCCGACTGGACGACCAACAGCAACTATCATCCGGGCGAAGTGTTTATCGGAACGGCCAACAATCAGCCGTACGGCGACTGGGACAAGCTCTCTGACAGCGGCGCTTTCCTGAACCGTCCTTCGAAACTGAAATTCATGTATAAGTTTGACGCGCCCAAGAACGGCCGCGCCCCGTACTACGTCGAGGTCCAGATCCTTGACGTCGACGGCAATGTCATCGGCCAGGGTACGAAGAACGACGTCAAGGACGACGTCAACAGCTGGACGGCCGCGACGGTCGATATCACCTACAGCATCACCAACCGCAAGGCCGGCGGCATCAGACTCCGCTTCATGTCCTGCCAGAACGCGGCCGACAAGCCGAAGGTCGGCGACAGCGGTTCCATTCTTTACTTCTATCGGGTGGATGTCAGCACCCTCAGCGGATCGCACCGCATCCACGCGGCCAATATCCTCTATCTTGACAACGTTGAAATGTTATACCAGTAAGCGATGAAAAAGACAGTTTACGCAATCATGATAATCGCGGCCGCGGTACTGTGCGGCTGCAAGAAGGTGACCAGGGAGGGCGGTATCGGTACCCTCCGTTTAGAGGCCACCGCCGGTGGTGACTACATCACCAAATCGACCAACTCCGACATCCGGGAGTTCGTCGTCACGATCACCCGTCCCGCCGACGGCTGGACGAGGGAATATCCCCGTTATGCGGATATGCCGCAGAACATCGAGCTCAGCAGCGGAAGTTACACCGTGACGGCCTCCTCGCTCTTTAAGGCCGACGCCGCCTGGGATCAGCCGGTCTACAGCGGTACCGCCGAGTTCACGATCAACGCGGGCGAGATGACCCCGGTCGCGCTGGTCTGCACCCTCGCGAACATGAAGGTGACCATCGCCCCGACCGAGAATTTCCTCAAGGAGGTGACGAACTTCAATGTCGTCGTGACCAATGCGGGTGACTGGACGGACGCCCAGGACGAGGTCAACGCCCTGACCTGGGACAACGAGAAGATCGAGCGCGGCGACGCCGGCTACTTCTCCGTCGCTCCGCTGTTTGTGAAGATTTACGGATACCGTGCCATTGACGGCACGGAGGCCATGGCCGTCAAGACCATCTCTACGGTTGCGGCCCGCGATCACCACATCATCACCATCGACGCCCGCGTGACGGGCGAGGCCGCGTTCGAGCTGACCATCGACGACAGCGTCAATGAGAAGATCGAAGACGTCTATGTCGACGGATTCGAAGAGGTGCCGGTGGACGGCGGCGAGCAGGGCGGTGACGATCCCGGCAGCGGAGACGACCCTGTCATTCCCGATCCGCCGGTCGTAGATCCGACCCTTCCGACCGTGACCTGGGAAGCCAATCCGGATTTCGCCCCGGTGACGATGCAGTCTTCCGGTATGAATGTCGAGCTCGAAATCGAGGTTCCCAACAAGATCGCGACCTTCGGCGTCGACGTCGAGAGCGATGTCCTCAGCGAGACCCTCGCCCAGCTTTCCTCGACTCCGGACTACACCTACTCCGCCGGTCATCCGTTCTGGATGGATATGATCTACGACGATACGCTCTGCGAGAATCTCGGCGCCATGGGCCTCGGCATTCCGCTCAAGAACGACCTCCTCGGCCAGACGCACGTCACGTTCTCGCTTTCGGGCCTGATTCCGCTCGCGCTGATGTACCAGCCCACGCCCGGTTCCTACCATTACTTCAACCTCAAACTCACCGACGAGAAGGGCAACGCCCTTGAGAAGATGATCACCTTCGTGGCGCCTACCGAATAAGTCAGAGCCTTATGAGAAAGTTAATCAGCATACTTATTCCGACGGTCGTGATCCTCGCGCTCTTCTCCTGCAGGAAGGGCGGGTACGAGGGTACGGGCTACCTGACGGTGAGCGTGGGGATGGAAGATCCCGAACTCGTCGTCAAGAGTCCCGAGACGCCTTCGGAAGATATGGTGTTCTCGCTCTCGATAGTGGGCGAGGACGGCATCCACTCCTATACGGTGGAGGATGCCCGGACGCTCGCGACCGAGCCGCTTGCGGTGGCCGCGGGACGCTATACGGTGACCGCCACGACGGGGATCGACACGGCGGCCAACTGGGGATCCGCCTATTACAGCGGCTCCACGACGATTCTCGTAAAGCCCGAGCAGACCGCCACGGCCCGGATCGTCACGACCCTGGCCAATACGATGGTGACCGTCGAGTTCGAGGATCCGATTCCTGACGTGTTCAACAACTACCGCGTGACGGTGGACAACGGTGCCGGTCAGGCGCTGGTGTTCTCCAAGGCGGACAACACGGTCGGCAATACGGCGTATTTCGCCGTTACCGGCACCCTCAATTACGAACTCAGCATGGTCAATGCCGACGGTGCGACCTATCATGACGGTCCGCACGCGATCACCGGCGTGAAGGCCAATCAGCATTATCACTTCAAGTTCTCCCTGAGCGACGATACGCCTACCACCGGCGGCTTCGTCCTGACGATCATCGTCGATGAGGATACCGTCTACAGCGAGTACGAGATGAAACTGGACTTCGGCGCCGACGGCAAGCCGGTCACGACGACTTCCTTCCCGCTCACCAACGACATCACCCTCATCGAGGGCAATGACGAAACCCGCACCGTCTCCTTCGAGGCTTCGCGCGGCATCGGTTCGCTGGTGATCTCGCACAACGACGCCGGCCTCACCGCCCTGGGCCTTCCCAGGTGGACCGATCTGGTGACGAGTCAGGATCTCTCCGCCATCCGGGCTACCGGCATCGTCTGCAACAGCGTCGATTTCGGTACGACGGACGTCCAGGTCATCGACCTTACGTCCTTCATCTCCCATCTTCCGGTCGGATCCTATAAATTCCAGACGACGCTTGTCGACACCCGGAACGCCTACAATATGGTGAACTACAACATCACCATCATCCCGCCGGTCGAGTCCCGCGCCGTCAGCGCCACGCCTTGGGCCCGATTCGCGATCCTCGAGGGTGTCTGGTACACCGTCGACCGTCCTGCAAGCCTGAAGGTCCAGTATCGCAAGACCACGTCTTCGACCTGGCTCGACGCCGACAGCTACGTTACCTATAATGAGGCAACCAAGACCATCAAGGCCGAAATCTGGTCGCTGGACGCCGGAACGAGTTACGTCTTCCGCACCGTCACCGACAACGATATCGCCAAGGATCAGACCGGCGAAGTGACCCTTCCCGTGCTTTCCTTCACGACGATCGGCACGCCGACGGTCCCGAACCTCAACTTTGACTCGTGGTACAAGGACGGCGACGCCTGGATGCCGAACTCCTCTTCGAGCAATCACGTCTGGGATTCCGCCAACAAGGGTACCGCCAGTTTCGGTGTCGTTCCGACCGTTCCCGAGGAGAGCGACGTCGTCGCCGGAAAGGCGGCCCGTCTGACGGGTTCCACCGCAATGGGACAGTTCGCCGCCGGTAACATCTACATCGGCAAGTTCGCCAAGGTCTCCGGTGTCGGCGCCGAAATCGACTGGGGTTACGGCTTCAATGGCAAGCCGCTCGCCCTGAAGGGGTACTACAAGTACAACCCGCAGCCGATCAACAAGACGCAGGCGCCCTACAACGACATGAACGGACAGACGGATATCTGCTCGATCGAGATCTATCTCGTCAATTGGACGTCCCAGTTCCATATTAATACGTCCAAGAAGCAGTTCCTCTCGAAGGACGACCCGAGCATCATCGGTTATGGCGCAATGTACTCCAATGTCAATGACAGCGCGTACAAGTCGTTCACCATTCCGATCCAGTACCGCCGCACCAACGAAACTCCGACCTACATCGTAATCGCCTGCTCGGCCTCGCGGTATGCGGACTACTTCACCGGCGGTATCGGCTCCATGCTCAAGATCGATGAATTCGAACTCGTGTACGACCCGGCTCAGCTCAACGCTTCCGAGCGCGAACTGGTAGGATATCGCAACTAAATGAAAAGAAAAACTGTCATTTTCCTCCTGATTCTTCTCGGGCTCTCCGCCGCACCGGCGGGGGCCCAGAAGAAGGAGAGACCTTATGTACCGTTTGACAGGGGCATCGACGCCCCTTCAACCGTATTTATCCCGAAGGGTTCCTCCGGCCTCGGCCTTACCTTCAGCCTGCTGAACTACAGGGTAGGCGACACCGGGATGGACGACATCGGCTATTCGCTGGTGCCGTCGCTCGTGACGGGCGTCAAGGGATCGATCTACCGGTTCAAGGTCGCTCCGTCCTATGAGTATTTCCTGTGGAACAACACGTCCATCGGCACCCACCTGGGCTATTCCCGGGCGTCGTTCGGACTCGGGAATCTCAATATCAATATCGGCGACGACCTGTCCTTCGGCGTGGATGACTTCTATTACGTCTCCAACACCTTCTCGGCCGCCCTGTTCTTCCGCAACTATATGCCCCTGGCGCAGAGCAAACGCTTCGCCATCCTGCTGGAAGGCCGCATCAGCGGTTCCTACGGACAGACCAAGGGCTATAAGATCGAAGACGGGCTCAAGCACGGCGTGTACACCGACGTCTACAAGCTGGGCATCAACTTCGTCCCGGGCCTGTGCATCTTCGCGACCAACGCGATGGCGCTGACGGCCCAGATGAGCGTGCTCGGCCTGACGTACCGCAACGTCAAGCAGAAGGAGAATCAGGTCAACAACAGCGGCTATCACGGCGCCAACACGTCCTTCGGACTGGATGTCTTCTCGGTCGAGGTGGGCATGAACGTGTACTTCCTCGACAAGCGTCACCGTCCCGAAAAGAAACCCAAAGTCCAAGTCCAATGAAACGGTATATTTTCATCGCCGCATGCCTGCTGGCTGCGGGCTGCATCAAGAACGACCTGGATTACCCGCTGGTCTACGGCGGTTTCACCACGTTTGAGGTGGAGGGGGCCAAGAGTGTGAGCATCGACAAGACGAACTATGTCGTCACGCTGGATCTGGAGGAAGGGACGGACAGGAATCACATCAAAGTCAAGGGATACACCTTGTCGGAAATGTCGGTCCTTTCCCGGGACATCCCCGAATATCTCGACCTTGCCGAGCCGTTCGAAGTGACGCTTTCGACCTATCAGGACTATGCCTGGAAGATCGTCGCCACGCAGACGATCAAGCGTTTCGTTACCTGCGACAAGCAGGTGGGTGACGCCAACATCAACGAGGCGAACCATTCCATCATGCTTTCCGTGACCCAGGACCAGTCCCTGAAGGCGATCAACTTCACGGATATGAAACTCGGTCCCGAGGGGTCCGAGGTCATTTCCACGACGGGCTATGAGTCCGATTTCGAAGGAACGTCGGTCGTCACCCGGGAGATGCATTTCCCCATCGTGCTCGACTGCGTCCTGGAGCGGACATTCGACGTGGAATTCAACGAAAAGATCACGACCTGGACGCTCCGCGCCGTGCAGATTGCGGTGGAGATGGAGGTGCAGCGCGTGGTCCCGTGGTGCCATAAGGCGGACGTGAGAGCCGTATTCAGCGGCAACGGAACCCCGACGCTCGAATACAAGCGCCGCTCCGAGTCGTCCTGGCATGTCGTCAAGGACGCGAAGGTGGCCGGCGTGGGCATCTCCGCAACGATCAGGAATCTCGCCGGCGACACCGACTATCTGGTCCGCGTGAAGGAAGGCGAGAAGACAAGCAAGGAGGTCGCGTTCCATACGGACTCCGAGCAGCAGGTCTACAATATGAATTTCGACGTGTGGCACGAGGAAGGCAAGATCTGGTTCCCGTTCCCGGAAACGGGTGAGAATCCGAACAGCCCGTCCGCGACATATGTCTGGGATACGGCCAATAAGGCGACGGGCAACTTCCTGGGCTCCAGCAACACCATTCCGGACAAGAATTTTGTCTGTGACGCCGGTAAAGGTGCGGGCAAGAACAGCGTCAGGATGGAGAGCGTCAATGCCATCGTAAAGTTTGCGGGCGGCAATATCTATGTCGGCCAGTTCGCGAAACTGTCGGGGCTCGGCGTCGAACTCCATCACGGCGTTCCGTTTACGGCCAAGCCGACATCCCTGCACGGCTGGTATTGCTACATTCCGCAGATCATCGACTATGCCGACGCTGACCATCAGGAATGGCTCGGCAAGGAAGATATCGGTCAGTTGCAGTGCTTCCTCTCCGACTGGGACGATCAGTTCGTCGTCTATTCCGTCAAGACCAATGAGCATCCGCAGCGCTTCATCGAATCGTACAGCGAGGAGATTATGGACGAGGAGAAGATCATCGCCTACTTCAATCTGACGCTTCCTTCGACGAACGGCCAGTGGGTGGAATTCGACTTCCCGCTCGAATACCGCAATTACCGCCAGCCCACGTATGTGACCATCATCAGCGCGTCCAGTTACTACGCCAATTACTACACCGGCGGCGCCGGCAGCACGCTGTGGCTGGATGAACTGGAGTTCCGGTACGATTAGATTCCGAAACAAGTCCGGAATGACGAAAGCCCTGGAAGTTTTCCGGGGCTTTTTCGTTTAGATGGAAAGTCCGTAGCGGATCTCTTGCGTGAAGGTTTCGCCGGGGGAGAGGGCGAATTCGACGAAAGGCTCGATGCAGGCGACGCGGTGGTTGGCCCAGAAGTTGGCCCGGTGGAAGGGGGCGGGGGAGGAAACCTCAACGGTCTGCCCGGTGCCTTCGTGGCGGATGGTGAAGGCATAGGGTGAAGGGTCGTCGAAGTCGGAATGGATGCCGCCGCAGAAGACGGTATTCCCTTTACGAAGGGGCTTCAGGAATCCGATTTCCGTCGCCGGAAGGGCGTTGACGCTCGTGTAATCTTCCCGCCAGGAGCCGGTTACGGGGTAGGGAAAGCGGACCTCGCGTCCGGGACGGATGCTGTAGGAGCCGAGGGTGAAGAAGTTGTGGTTGTAGACATCGCTCCGGAGAGGCGTGAAGGCCGTCAGACTGTGCTGGATGTCCATTTCGCCGAGCCGCCCCAGGCGGATGGTCTTGGTATAGTCGTAATATCCGTCCAGAATATGGCGCATCGTGACGGAGGTGCCGTCATGGCGCAGCTCCCGCCGTCCTGGATCGGCGATGCGGTAGAGCCGGAAATGGTCGTAGGGCTGCTCGTCGGGCCGCTCCAGCAGACCGACGCCGATCTTGAGGAAGGTGCCGCCCGGAGCGGCCGCGTCAAAGCCGGCGACGCCCCATTCTTCGGCCGGACCCTGGACGTTGTCGTGCCGCAGCGGGTCGCACGCCTCCAGCCAGGGGGCGCAGAACTCCTTGCCGAAGAGACGGACGGAGGCGAAGACCCCCGCGTGATCGAAGCGCGTACCGCGGTAGTAGCCGTTCTGTAAGTCGGGGAGATAGAGTTTGACCCGCCAGGAAGGGAGGCCGAGGCAAAGGGAAGGATATTTTTCCATAATTACCATTTTATTTCTATGAATACCGGCAGGTGGTCGGATGCGCGTGAGAGGTCGAGCGTGCCGCCCTGCTCGCCGCCGAAACCGACCGGAACGGTGCGTGCGACCCCGGAGCGGAGCACCTCGACTTTCCGGGCGGAGGTCAGCGAGAAGATGTAGTCGATGCATTTTACCGGATTCCGGGAGGGGAAGGTGAAATCCGTCGGGGAGAGCAGCGTCCAGTGTTCCTTCAGCGCGGCGATGGTGGCGCTCTCCGGCAGGGCGTTCATATCCCCGCAGAGAAATACCGGTTTGCGTGAGGCGGCGAAATGCTCTTCGAACCACCGGCAGAGGATCCGCACCTGCTCCAGCTGGGCTTCGGCGCTCCTGTGATCCAGGTGCACGGAAGCGAAGATGCACTGCTTCGTCTCGACGACCGCGACGCTCCGGGGCTCGGCTCCTTCGCCCTTGGGAAGGCTCAGAGTCCATCTCTTCTGGACGGGTGCGCGTGAGACGACGCCGTTGCCGTAGGCACCGTCCGCATAGGGGAAGGCGGAGGCGAAGTGGAAGTCCCACCCGCCGAGTTTCCGGGAAAGGGTTTCGATTTGGTAGGTGTCGTGCCGCCGGTTGCAACTGTCAAGCTCGTTGAGGGAGACGAGATCCGCTTTCAGACAAGTCAATGCGCTGGCGACGAGGGGGGAACTGTCGGTTTCGTATTTTCCGAAAACACCTACGTTATAGGTAACCAGATTCAATTTTGAATGGCAGTAATAGCCCTGTGTACTGCAAGAAAAGGCGGCCAGAACCGCGACGAGAAAAAGACCCCGCTTCATTCTTTTTATAAAAAATTTTCAAAACTTTTTGTAAAGATAACCAAAAAAACCTTATATTTGTAGTTGATCCATCGGAAAAATGGGCTGGATAATTTATAACTAATTAAATATAAAACGTTTATGAAAAAATTACTGTATTTCGTTGCGATCCCGGCACTGGCTGTCGCCGCTTTTGCCTGCAAACCCGAAGAGGTTAAGGAGGATCCGATCCAGTACTCCCTGACGGCGGACAAAGCCTTCGTAAACGGCTCCGCTACCATTACTGTTACGGGCAGCAAGCCTGCCGCCGAAAACGTTGCGATCAGCATCGGCGTCAGCGCGGCCTCCGACGTCGCTCCCGAGTATGTGTCTTATCAACCTGCAATTATCATCCCCGCCGGTCAGACTTCCGCTTCGATGACCATTACCATCCCCGAGAAGAATCTTAAACCCGGTCGTACCGGTACCGTGACCGTCGTCGCTTCTTACAACTCCCTCCTGGTCGATCAGGTCCTCATCACCGCGACCCGGCCCAGTCTCAGCGGCAACTGGTTTGTCTGCATCGGTAACAAGGAGCAGGTCCCCATGGTCGAGGACGAGGACGGCTGGTATATCGCGGAGGGTGTGCATTTCGAGACGAACGACACCTTCAAGTTCGCCAAGGACGCTTCTCTCACGGTGGCTCTCGGTCTTGACGCTGCCGGCGTTCCCGAGCTGGGAGAATATTTCGAACTCGTCGAATGGAATGGCTGCTATGGCATCAAGATCGCCGAAGTCGGTGACTATCTTGTCGCTGTGAATCCCGACGAGATGGCGGCTATCATCATCCCCGAGTAGGGGAATCATTCTGATTTCTACGGCGCCGGAAGTTATTCCGGTGCCGTTTTTTGTCCGCGTTCAAAATGAAGTTAACCGTAGGTCACGGCAGCAACAGGCCGCTTTATAAGCAGATCACCCAGGAGATTGAAAAGGCGGTCCGCAGCGGCGAACTCGCCCCCGGCGCCCGCCTTCCCTCGATGAACGAACTGGCCGTTTCGCTGAGCATCTCCCGCGAGACGGTCAAGAAGGCGTACGGCATCCTCAGCGACCGCGGTGTCATCCGTCCCCGACACGGGATGGGCTTCTTCGTCAATGCGCCCGACGCCTCCTCCGCACCGCTCTCGATCCTGCTGCTCTTCGATAAACTGAGTATCTACAAGCAGGTGATCTTCAACAGTTTCGCCGCGGAGATCGGCGACCGGGCCGAGATGACGATCCTCAATCATAACCAGAGTCTCGACCTGCTGACTTATTATCTCGACAACAACCTCGACGACTTCGACTACTACGTCATCACCCCGCATTTCCCGCAGGACGAGGCTTCGCAGGCGCAGGCGCTGCGGCTGGTTTCCCGGATTCCGAACCGGAAGCTCATTATGCTCGACCGGCTGATCCCCGGGCTCAGCGGCAATTTCGGCGCTGTGTACCAGGATTTCGACAATGATGTGTACTACGGTCTCGCGGAAGGGTTGGACAAACTGCGCTCTTCCTCGGCCCTGAAGGTGGTTACCCTGCCGGACAGTCTGTACGGAACCCATATCCGCCGGGGTGTGGAGCGTTTCTGCAAGGATTTTTCCGTCCGGGTGCAGTTTTTCGACGCCGTGCCGGAGACTTTGCAGAAAGGGGATACTTTCCTCCTGCTGAATTCGCAGGTGGACGCGTCCCTGGTGGAACTCTCGCACCGGATTTCGGACCTGGGACTCAAGGTGGGGAACGACGTCCGCATCATCTCCTACAACGAGTTCGAACTCAACGAGGTGATGCTCGGCGGGCTCACGACCATCTCGACGGACTTCCCTGAAATGGGAAAGATTGCAGCCAGGATGATCCTTGACCGCAATCTTTCCAAAGTGCACTGTCCTTTCCGGATGACCCGGAGAAGCACGTTCTAACTACTCTGCCGGAGCGATGGCGCCCATCGGGCAGGCGTCTGCGCAGGTGCCGCAGTCGATGCAGAGTTCGGGGTCGATGCTGTAGACATCTCCCTCTTTGATAGCGCCCTGAGGGCATTCGCCGGCGCAGGTCCCGCAAGCGATGCAGGTGTTTTCGTCAATCTTGTAAGCCATAGTCTTTATAATTTAATAGTTGTTGTCCGCCTGTAGCAGCGAACAAAGATAACCATTTTCTTTGAATTCTCCAATCCCTATCGCATTCCGTGCCAAAATGAACGCATCCCAAGAAATGGGGATGCGTTTTCCTTCCCCCGGGAGCTATGTTTACCCCTTTTCGTCACTGGTCGTCCGTTGAACTGGAGGACCAGTGACGTTTTACCCCTTTTTCGTTACTAGTCGTCCATTGGCCTGGAGGACCGGTAACACCGGGTTTCTGATGTGGGGGGTCGACATTCGCGCGCGGTGGTGCTCACAGAGGCCATATCCCCGTTTCTTAAAAAAACAGTGTATAAATTAAAGAAACAGAGAAAACATTAAAAAATCATAAAAATATTTGCGGTGCCGACACTGCTTGCTATAGGATGAATGACTTGAAATCTGTAGGTTTGCCTCCAAAAATGGGACGCAATGAAGTATTATTTTCTAAGTTCCTCCCACTTGGAGGACAGGATCTGGTTCCGGGATGATGAGGATTTCAAGGCCGGGATGAATTTTGTAGCACTTGCCGCAGTTCATTGCGGCCTGGCCGTGCTCGTGTTTGTACTGATGTCCAATCACGTGCATTTTTTGCTGGCCGCAAATAGCGAAAAAGAGGCACGTGAATTCTTTTTCTATTTCAAGAAACTCTATAGCCAGTATCTCAATCGCAAATATGGCACACTTCGATTCTTGAGAGAGAATGCCCTTGATTGTCAAGAGATATCAGCCCTGGAGGAGCATCTGGAAAGGGTAATCGCCTATATCCTGATGAATCCGGTCGCTGCGAATATCGTCCTGCATCCGGTTCAATATCCCTGGGGATGCGGCAACTGCTATTTTAGGGTTCGAAATCTCACGGGGCGCAAAGTCGGGAACTTAGGCCATCGGGAGAGGCTTCGTATTCTGCATAGCCATCAGTCCTTCGGGGAGAATGCTATCCTGGGAGAGGACGGATATATTCTTCCGGAATCTTTTGTGCGGAAAGATATGGTTGAAGCAATCTTCCGTACGCCCAACCGGTTGAATTATTTTCTGAATAATTCCTCAAAAGCCAGGAAAGTGCTTGAATCGGAAAACGTTATGCTGCCGTCATTTCAAGATAAAAGTCTTGTCATCATGACACGGGATATATGCACCTCCCTGTTCAGGAAAACGGAGTTGTCGGATTTGACGGATCGGGAGAAGAAACGTCTTGTCTATGAGTTGCACAGGAGAAGCGGTGCGGACTTGAGACAGCTTTCCCGGGTTTTGGAGATGCCCTCCTCGAGTGTGGCGGAAATTCTTTCCCAATTGTAAATCCTCCGGAGCGTGACCAGTCCTCCGTGGGCGTGGAGGACTAGTTACGTTTTACCCCTTTTTTGTCACTGGTCGTCCGTCAGTCTGGAGGACCTGTAACGTACGGGGGAGCAAATAGGGAAAAAATAGTTATATTTGTAACCTATGCGAAGAATAGGGATCATAGCGCTGGCGATGCTGGCGGGGGCGTGCTTCCACAGAGGGGGGAGGAGCGGCGGGGAGCCGGAGCCCGCGGCGGATACGCTGCAGATTGCGCCGGATACGACGCTTGTTATCGAAGAGGCGCCCGAGGACGAGATTCTCGACGAGCACGGCAACATTTCCGCGGAGCCCGTGGTGGCGGAGGTGCCGGCCCCGAAGGGGAACGAGCCGGTCCGCGTCGGGGACGGGGTGGAGTTCGACAAGGTGCTGCACGATTTCGGCGATTTCGCCGAGAGCGACGGCCCCAAAACCTGCACGTTCCGCGTGAAGAATGTCGGCAGGGAGCCGCTCGCCATTTATGAAGTCATCACTTCCTGCGGCTGCACGGACGCTACCTGGACCCGTGAACCGCTGCTTCCGGGCAAGACCGGCAAGATTACTGTCACCTATAAGAACGAGGACGGTCCGTACCCCTTCGACAAGACCCTTACCGTGTATCTTTCCGCCCTCAAGAAAGCGGTCACCCTCCGCATCCGCGGCAACGTTCACGAACGGAAACAGACCCTGGAGGAGAATTTCGGCGCGGTGCGCGCAGGGGCGCTCGGCTTCAAGTCCGCCGAACTCAACGCCGGCAATATGGAGCAGGGCCACGAGACGGGGGATCAGGTCTATATCGCCAATCTCGGCCGCCAGAGTGTCAGCGTCTCCTTCAAGGATGTCTCGGACGGTCTCGAGCTCAGCGTGTCGCCCAATCCGATTCCCGCACGTTCCACGGCGACCCTAACCTTCTCGGTCAAATCCTCCCGCGAACGGTGGGGCAAAAATATCTATTCCGCCACGCCGGTCGTCGGCGGCACGGCTTATCCTTCCGCGGCGCTCAGCATCCGGGCGGTCACCAAGGAGGATTTCTCCACCTGGACCGACGCCGAAAAGGAACAGGCATCCCTGCCGATGTTCGACGACAGCACCCTGTCTTACGGTACGGTCGAAGCCGGGGAGAAAGTCACGAAAACATTTACCTTCATCAATAAAGGCAAGGGCGTCTTTGTCTGCCACAAGGCCGATACCGAGACCCCGGGCGTCACGTTCGCACCGATAAAGGACGTTGCTCCCGGCGGGAAGGGGACCGTAACCGTCACCTTCGACACGACCGGTCTTCCCCCCGGAGACCACGATGTCTATATGACGCTTATCACCAATTCTCCGACCCGGCCGCTGATATCGCTGTTTATGATCGGATCGGTCACGTCTCAGCCATGAAAAGAATCTTACCCGTCCTCATCTGCCTGCTTGCATCGCTTACGCTCGGCGCCCAGTCCCATCCGAACGGCCTTCTGATGGACAGTTTCGACCCTGCCGAGGACTCTGTCGCCATTGCGCGGGTCCGCGCCCGGATGGACTCCATCCGCCGCTATCGGCCCACCGTGGCCGTCGTTCTGGCGGGCGGCGGCGCAAAGGGGCTGGCCCACCTCGGCGTCCTGAAGATGCTGGAAGAACTCGGCATTCCCGTCGACCTGATCGGCGGGACCAGTATGGGCGGACTCGTCAGCGGCCTGTATTCGCTCGGCTACGGGCAGGCGTATCTGGACTCCCTGGTCCGGGATATCGACTGGAACGTGATGATGTCCGACCGCATTCCGGATTCCTTCCAGTCCTACCGGGTGCGGAAGAACAAGGAGCGCTATGTGCTGCGGATCCCGTTCCATTATGCGAAGGAGACCGGCGGGGAACGCAAGAACGCGCGGAAAAAAATCCGGGAGGCGCTCAGCGAGAATGCTTCCGTGCGATCCTCCGATATGGGTCAGGACATCGTGACCAAGGCGGGCCTCGGGCTTCCGGACGGCTTCCTGTTCGGCTTCAACGTGCGGAACACGCTCAGTTCCGTTTCGGTCGGATACCAGGATTCCATCGCGTTCGACCAGCTGCCGATTCCGTTTTTCTGCGTGGCGACGGAAATGGGCGAGATGAAGGAGAAGAACTGGACCTCCGGCGATCTGGTGACGGCGATGCGCTCGACGATGGCCATTCCGTTTTATTTCCGGCCTGTGCGCCTGGAGAAGATGGTCCTGTCGGACGGCGGCACGCGGAACAATTTCCCGGTCGACATCGCCCGGGCGATGGGGGCCGACATCGTCATCGGCTCCGAGATGCCGGGCAGCCGGGATTACAAATCCCTCAATTCGCTCTCGGACCTTCTGCAGCAGAACATCGGCCTGATGTCGGCGGATACCCGCAACAAGGCCCGCGAGATGGCGGACCTGGTGATCTCGCACGAACTGGAGGGCTACAATATGCTCTCATTCGACAAGAAGAGCGTAGCCGACATTATGAAGCAGGGCTATGAAAATGCCGGTACGGTGCGGGAAGACCTTCAGGCGATCGCCGCGAAGGTGGCAGGGACGCCGGCCCCGGAGCGCCGTCCGGCCATTGACATCGCCCGCCGCGACGTGAAAGTACGTTCCGTCCGGATCGACGGGGTTACGGAAAAGGAGCAGAAGATGCTGCTCGGCCCGTCTTTCTACCGGAAGGACAGTCTCTACGGAAGGAACGATATCGAAAAAATCCTGTCGAAACTCTATGGCACCAAGGCCTTCGAGTCGGTGACCTACCGGCTGGAGGGGAGGGAAGAGCCGTTCGATCTGGTGTTCGTCTGCCAGAAGGGGCAGGTGAGCGAATTCGGAGCGGGTATTCACCTGGACAGCGATGAATTCGTCTATGTCGGCGCGTATGTGGGGATCGGAACGCGGAAACTGTACGGTCCGCGATTCACGGCCGAACTCAAGGCGGGGAACAACATGTCGCTCCTGCTGGACGGTGCCTATAAACCCCGCGGAAGGCTGGCTCCGCAGATCGGACTGTCCGTATGGACGGGGTTCAGCCAGTATAAGTTCTGGGGAATCTGGGGCGTGGAGAAGGTCAAGTATGCAAGCCTGGATTCGAAGATGGACCTTTATCTGGACGTTGCGGGGATGGCCAACGGCGTGGCCCGGGTCGGCCTGTCGACGGAATTCCAGCCGTTTGAGAATTATCAGGGATCTTTTACCACGTGGGACGGCTGGGATCTGAAGTGCCGCTGGCATTCCGTCTTCGCGAATCTCGGTTACGAGAAGTTCGACGACTCTTATTTCCCGATGCGCGGGTTCAAGGCCTATGTGAACGGGCGGTGGGTCTTTAACGGCTATTCGACAACCTTGGAAGAATCCCTGCTGGACGAACCGTACGAAGGGCCGGTACATCCCTATGGCGTGGTCAGCGGAGGCCTGGTCGGCGCCATTCCGATCGGGCGTCATTTCTCGATCAATCCTTCGTTCTATGCCGGCTATACTTCGGTCTATCACGGGATGATGTATCATCGTCACTCCATCGGGGCCGGCGGTTTGCTGGCCGGACGCTATATGGAAGGGCAGGTCCCGTTCCTCGGTTATGGGGCCGGATTCCGCATATGCGACCGGCTGACGACCGTCTACGGACTGGATTTCAACTATCGCCTGAAGCAGAAGAACTTCTTTTCGCTGCTCTCGGGCCTGCTGATAACGGGAGATACCTGGCACGATCTGGCGGACAAGGACAATATCGACCTCGCCGTCGGCATCCAATATGGACGCAAGACCGTCCTGGGACCGCTGAAGGTCAGCGCGCACTGGTGCAATTCCACCGGATTCGGCATGGCCTTCTCTTTCGGACTGGATTTCTAAAAAAGAAAAAGAGGCCCGGGGCCTCTTTCTGAGCCACTCATCAGACTCGAACTGACGACCTGCGCGTTACGAATGCGCTGCTCTACCGACTGAGCTAAAGTGGCAAACCGATTACCGTGAATCGGGACTGCAAAGATAATTCATTTTTTTAACTCTGCAAAAATTATTTTCCCCGTCATTCCGGACTTGTTCCGGAATCTTTCAACTGGGGTGTACTGTGGTATCAAAAAAAATATGTATCTTTGCGTATTCAATAAATTGAAGCGTCTATGAAAGTCAACACGCGTTCCGCATTCTACAAGTGGGAAGTCGTCCTGCTGCTATGGTTTGCTTATTTCTTGAATCAGGGAGACCGTGCCGTCTTCGGAGCGGTGCTGCCCCATATCCAGGCGTTCCTCGGGGCGACCGACTCGACGATGGGTCTCATCTCCACCTGCTTCAACATTTTCTTCGCCCTGACGGTCCCGTTCGCGGGCTATTTCGCCGACCGGATGAGCCGGAAGAAGATCATCGTCTTCAGCATCGCGCTGTTCAGCGTCGCGACGATGTTTACCGGGGTGGCCAATACGGTGATCCTGTTCATCCTCTTCCGCAGCGTCTCCACCGGTATGGGCGAGGCGATGTTCGGCCCGACCTACCCGGCCATCATTGCGGAATACCACGACAATAAGACCCGTGCGACGGCAATGTCCCTTCACCAGACGGCCTATTACGTGGGCGTGGTAGCGAGTACGTTCCTCGCGGGCCTGATTGCAGATAAGTTCGGCTGGCAGTATTCCTTCCTGATCTTCGGCGGCGTGGGCGTGCTGTTCACCTTCGTGCTCGTGTGGCGGCTCAAGGACAAGCCCAAGAGCGAAGAAGAGCTTGCTGCACGTGCGGCTTCCCAGCCTGAAGGTGGCCATTTTGCAGGCTTCCTGAAGAGCTTCTGGGAGAGTCTGACCGCCATTTTCCGTGTCCCGACCGCCGTATTCCTGATCATCGGCTTCAGCGCCCTGATCTTCGTTCTCACGGGCTACCTGACCTGGATGCCGAAGATCCTCCTGCCGTATTTTGAGGACCTGACGACGACGACCGGCTTCAGCGCGGCCAAAGCGGGCTTCCACGCGATGTTCTGGACCCACGGGGCCGCCTTTGTCGGCGTTCTCCTGGCCGGCTGGCTCTCGGACCGCCTCGCGGCCGGCAGGAGCGGCGGCAAGAGCCGTCTCCTTCTGCAGGCCTTCGGGCTCCTGCTCGCAACACCCTGCATCGTGCTGATGGGTCGCGGCTCTTCGCTCGCGGTAATCTGTGCGGCGCTCGCCGGCTTCGGCTTCTTCCGCGCCTTCTTCGATGCCAATACCTACTCGATCCTATACGATGTCATTCCCCGGAAATACCATTCTTCCGCTTCTTCCATCCTGCAGATGTGCGGCTTCGGCATCGGCTCCCTGGCACCGCTGGTGCTGGGATGGATCACGGATGGCGGCAAGGTTGACGCCACGGCTTCCCAGGCCGTCCAGATGGAAGCGATCCGCTCTTCGGCCGCAGGGCTCGGCAGCGGAATTGCCTATCTCGCCATCGTCTGGCTGGTAGCCGGTCTGCTGCTGATCCTGGCCAGTCTGGTGTTCTTCAATCGCGACAAGGCCAAGCTTCAGAAGATAGAGCAATCTCAGGCGTGATAACGCACCAACTCCTCGATCGGGGAGGGAATATAAGCTCGGATCCTGATGCCGCTCTTTTCCAGGAGCGGGGTCAGGATTTCTTTTAGCGCGTTCCCGAAGCCGCCGATGATGCCGACGGGGTAGCGGTCCGTGTCGTACTGTTTGAGGCTGCGGTCGATGAAGGCCTGAAGACTGCCGTCCACGAGTGCCTTGATGTAGGGATGGCTGTAGTGGGAGAGGATGAACGGACAGAAACTGCCGAGCCATCCGGAAGGAGAGCCGACGGGATGGTAGACGTTGGTGACGACGGTGGGGTAGTCGAGGCCGGGGAATTGCGAGTCGAATTCAGACGCGATTTCCGCCGGAACCAGCCCTTTGATGTAATCCGAGATGAATAATTTACCGATGACTGAGGCGCTGCCGTCGTCGCCGAGGATGAAGCCCCCGGACTTGACGTGCTTGACGATGCGCTCGCCGTCGTACTGGCACGAATTCGATCCGGTGCCGAGAATGACGGCGATGCCGCCCTCGTGCCCGCAGGCGGCCCTTGCAGCCGCAACGAGATCGGTCTGCACTTCGGCCTGAGGGGTCTTGAAGGCCTCTTTCAGGGCCTCCTCGAGCCACTCCCGGATGTCGTCCGTGATGACTCCGGCCGTGTAGAAGTGGACGGCCTCGTAGGGTCCCTCCGGCAACTTCCCGGCCGCCTCCCGGATGACGGAGAGCACGGCCTCTTTGGACATCGCGGAGACATTGGTGCCTCCCGTCAGCACTCGGAGAGCCCGGCCCTGCGCCGAGGGGGCTGCCCCGGCTCCGATGACACGCCAGTCTCCTTTTGTGGCGCCGCTTTCGCAAAGTAGTTTCATAGTACGCTGCTAATTCTCCGCAAAAATAGCAAACATCTTGGTTTTTTGGAAGGGAATCGGTATTTTTGTCAAGATATTACAACATCGACATTTATGAAAAATATCAACTACCTTTTCCTCGCGGCGCTGCTGGTGCTCTCCGCCGGGTGCAAGAAAGAGGAGGAGCCCATCGCCGAGGATTATTTCAAGATCACTACGCTGCTTCCGGATAGTATTACGACCACGGAAGCCTCTCTTCATGCCAAATACGAATCCGGGAGCAAATACCAGGATGCGGAGCGTGGCATATATGTTTCGGGCATCATCGACGGGATTGAGACCGTGACGAAAATTGTATGTGGGATATCCCCTGAATTTGCATCCGTTCTGTTAAAACTGTCGCCTAATTCGGAGTACAGTTATTATGCATATGCAATGATTGATGGCAAGGAGGAGAAAGGGGAGACCATCACCTTCTACACTTATACGGATGAGGGCCTCTCGATGAATGCCGTCGACCTCGGCATCGGCGTGCTGTGGGCGGAATCCAATATCGGCGCCGCCCTGCCCCAGTCGTTTGGCGAAAGGTTCGCGTGGGGAGAGACCGTGACAAAGGAGGACTTTACGGCCAGTAACTATACCTATACCGAAAAGCCGGAGGTTCTTCCCCGCGAAGCCGATGTGGCATCGGTACGGCTGGGCGGCCTTTGGAGGATGCCGGTTGAGGAAGATGCCCAGAAATTGGTCAATGAGTGCAATTGGGAGCAGACGGTAATCGGCGGAGTCACGGGGTACAAGGTGTCAGGCAAGAAGGAGGGCTATACGGACAATTGGATTTTCCTGCCGCTGACCTCGTCATCGTCTACGGGGGCGGTCTGGTGTGCATCTTATAACGACGGCTGGGGCGCTCGCTGTATACATTATAGCGTCCCGGACGGAGAATATGAAGGTCAAATATATTTGTCCAATGCCCATCCCTCTCTGGGCTTCCGGGTCCGGGCCGTCTGCGACCGGGACGACGCACTTCGTCCATAAAAATCGCCCAAGACTTGGACGGCACAAAAAATCACGAATGAAATGAGTAGAAAAGTTCTTCTTTTATGGGCTTTGGTCCTCCTGGGCTTCACCTTCGGGTCGTCCGGGGCCTGGGCCCGGGGCAAGGCGGGCGAGCAGGGAGCACCGGTCGTGCAGGATGGCAGAGGTGCACCAGGCGCGGCATCGCCCCGGGAGGAGATTCTCGCCGATCCGGCGAAGGCCGGGGGGCTGATGTATGTGTACGACTACAATGCAGAGGCGGCAATGACGCCCGCGCCGAAGGGGTATAAGCCGTTTTATATCAGTCATTACGGCCGGCACGGCACCCGCTATTTACTGGCTAAGCAGTACAAACTGATCGAGAAGGTGCTCACCAGGGCGGAGAAGGAAGGCCTCCTGACCGAGCGCGGCGAGCGCCTGTTCCGGGAATACAAGCCCTTCCACGAGCGGGCCGTTTACTGCTCGGGGGATCTTTCCGGCAAGGGTATCTCGCAGGAGCGGATCATCGCGGACAGGATGTTTCGCCGCTTTCCGGAAGTCTTCAAGGGCGATACGAAGGCGGTTGCTCTCTCCACCCCCGTTCCCCGCGTCATTATGAGTATGACCTCCTTTATCGACGGCCTGCAAGAGCGGGACAAGACCTTCACGGCCGATGCGAATGGTTCCGAGGCTTTCTCGCCGATTCTCCGGCCCAATTTCAGCCCGCTTGCCGACGGACGCCCCGACCCGGTCGAGAAAGCGGAGGCGCCGTATCTCCCGTATTTCCGGGAGACGGTGGACATGCGGGGCATCCTGGGACGGATCTTCAAGGATCCCGACGCGGCGGTCGCCCGCCTGAAGATGGACGACGTCGTCTTTATCCGCAATCTTTTCGACCTGGATAACGGCCGGGACTGCCTGGAAGGGGAGCCGGACCTCTGCGAGGGAATCTTCACCCTGGAGGACAAGATCGCCCTCGCGCGGGCGAGCGCTTATCGGATTTGCCTTTTCCTGGGCCGGTACAAAGATTCCGGGAGTTATTATCCCGACTTCTCCGCTTATACGTTGAAAGATATCATCGACAAGGCCGATGCGGATATTGCCTCTGGCGAATGTCAGTTAAGGCTCCGCTTCAGCCATGACTCCGCCGTGATTCCCACCGTCGTATTCCTTAATATCAACGGTCTCGGCCGCGAGGCCGCCGGTCCGGAAGAGGCGTTCGAGATCTTCCCGCTCTGGAAGATGCCGATGGGGGGCAGTCTCCAGCTGATCTTCTACCGGAGCCGGAAGTCCCCTGAAATCCTCGTCAAAGTCCTCTGGAACGAGCGGGAGGCCGTGCTTCCCTTCGCCGCGGCGGAAGGCCCTTACTACCGCTGGAGCGACTTCAAGACCTTCTATACTCCGCTGATGGAGGCCTCTTTCGAAAAAATCCGTACGATGGGTCATGACGGCCCTTCCAATACTGACCCGACAATTCAATACTGATGGAAATGATGCGAGCGACAGAATCCGAATCCCATTACAAGCACCTGGATACAATGCCGACGGAGGAACTCCTCCGTGGCATCAACGCGGAGGACCGGACGGTCCCCCTGGCCATCGAGGGAACGATTCCCGCGATTGCGCAGCTGGTCGAGGCCATCGTGGCCCGCGACGGACGCGTCTTTTATCTCGGAGCCGGCACCAGCGGGCGTATCGGCATCACCGATGCCTCCGAGATCCTTCCCACCTATGGCGTCGAGGGCAAGTTCATCGGCATCATCGCCGGGGGAGACGCCGCCATCCGGAATCCGATCGAAGGGGCGGAGGACGATCCGGAGCAGGGCTGGAAGGATATTCTCCCTTATCATCCTACGGCGAACGACACCGTTATCGGCATTACGGCTTCGGGAGGCGCCCCGTATGTGCTGGGCGCCATCCGTGAAGCCCGTAAGGCCGGCCTCCTCACCGCCTGCATCACCTGCAACGAGGGCTCTCCCGTCGAAGAGGCCTGCGACATCCCGCTGGTGACGGTCGTCGGTCCGGAGTTCGTCACGGGATCGACCCGGATGAAAGCCGGCACGGCTGCGAAATTGATACTCAATATGATATCCACCTCCGTGATGATCCGCCTCGGTCACGTCAGGGGCAACAAGATGGTCGACATGCAACTGACCAACAGCAAGCTTGTCGACCGCGGCACCCGGATGATCATGGCGGAAACCGGCATCGGCGATTACGGGACCGCGAAGTCTCTGCTGCTGCGACACGGATCCGTCCGCGAGGCCGTCGCTGCGACAAAAACGGGCCTTAAAGGATAGCGGAAGCATTTTTTTTGTATATTTGTAATCCACGAAAACTAAAACTTTTAACTACTTGATATGAAACAGGTTCAACGTGTAATTGCTATGCTGGCCCTGCTCCTGGTGACAGGGATGCTGTTTGCGCAGTCTCCCCAGAACTGGGCCGGCCAGGTGGTGGACCCGGAAGGAAATCCGATTCCGGGCGTGGCCGTTTTCGTCGTCGGCAATACGACCAATGCGGCCATTACCAACGAGCAGGGAACCTTCTCCATCTCTGCCAGACCGCAGGATGATCTGCAGATTTCCTGTCTCGGCTATGAAACTCTGACGATGAAGGCCAATTCGCCCGGCCTCAGGCGGATCGTTCTCCGCGACGAGTCGCAGGTGCTGCAGTCCTCCGTCGTCACGGCCCTCGGTATCAAGCGCGACGAAAAAGCCCTCGGCTACAGCGCCCAGAAAGTGGAGGCCGACAAATTCGCCAATTCCGGTACCACCGGCAACTGGCTCAACGGTATCTCCGGCCAGGTGGCGGGTCTGAACATCGACCGCACCAACAGCGGCCAGGGCGGCTCGATGCGCGTCACGATCCGCGGCGAGGCGACGACCGACCTTGAGAACAACACCGCCCTGTTCGTGATCGACGGCGTGCCGATGTACAACACCGCCACGATGTCCGAGCAGGCGGAAGGCAGTTCCTTCGTCGTTGACTACGGCAACGGTACGGCCGACATCGATCCCGACAACATCGAGAGCGTCACGGTCCTGAAGGGCGCCGCCGCAACGGCCCTCTACGGTTCGCAGGCCTCCAACGGCGCCATCATCATCACCACCAAGTCCGCCGAACGGCAGGAGGGCAACTTCCGGGTGGCCTTCAAGTCCAGTTTCGCGGCGGACCGGGTGCTCAGCGAGCCCGACCTGCAGTATGAGTACGGACAGGGTGACGACGCCCGGCCGTATTACTACTACCTTCGCTCCGACGGCGTCGACGCGCGCGGCAACGATCCCGCGCCGGACCTGTCGGGTACCGCAACGCTTTCATCCTGGGGTCCGAAGATGGACGGAACGCCGTATTACCAGTATTATAACGAGGCCAAGGGCATCGGCGGCCATTTCAACGACTACGGCGACTTCATCCGCGACAAGACCCCGTTCAAGAATTACGGCAACTGGTTCAACCGTTTCTTCAAGACGGGTCTGACCTTCTCCAATTCCCTGACCCTGTCGGGCAAGTGGAACAAGGACAACTCCATCCGCCTCAGTTTCTCCGACAACCGTTCCTCCGGCATCGTCCCCAATTCTCCGAGCGTGTACAACTACCTCTCGCTCCGCACCAAGAACAAGCTTACCAAGTGGCTCACGGTCGAGAGTTCGGTCAATTACAAGCACGACAGGAAGGACAACATCCCGACCTCTTCCGGCTACGGCTCCACGGCCATCATGTACGGCCTGTGGTGCTACGCGCCGAACATCGACATGGACTGGGCGAAAGACTACTGGCTCGACAAGGACGCCTTCAAGCAGGACGCTTCTCTGTCCGGCGGCAAGAACAACCCCTATTTCCTTGCCTACGAGTGCGTCAACACCCAGAAGCGTGACCGTCTCTACGGCAACATCAAGTTCGACGCCGAGATCGTAAAGGGGCTCACCTTCACGGCCCGCGCCGGTATGGATATGACCTCCGACTTCCGTACCCAGACCCAGGCGACCTCCACGCAGGCGCGTCCGCAGGGCTGGTACCGCGAGCAGGATATCGACACCAAGCAGTACAGCGCCGACTTCCTCCTCCGTTACAACCGGAAGTTCCGCGGCGACATCGAACTTACCGCCAACATCGGCGGCAGCATCTTCGACCGCTCCTATTCCAACCATACGCAGGAGGCCGGTACGCTCAACGTGCCCGGCGTCTATTCGATCATCAACTCCAAGTCCGAGATCAAGACCGCCAACAACGCCTACGAGCGGATGACCAATTCCCTCTACGGCCTGGTCTCCTTCTCCTGGAAGAACGCTCTCTTCCTCGACGTGACCGGCCGTAACGACTGGTCCAGCACCCTGCCGAAAGGCCGCCGTTCCTACTTCTATCCGTCCGTGAGCGGCAGCGTCGTCCTCAACGACCTGTTTGACTTCGGCCGCACGAACGGCATCCTCAACCTCCTCAAGATCCGCGCGTCCTGGGCGCAGGTCGGCCACGACACGGCTCCGTACCGCACGGTCGATTACCTCCAGGCGACCGGATTCCCCGGCACGCTCCAGATCCCGACGGTCAAGTCCAACCCCAACCTCCGTCCCGAGCGCGTCAGCTCCTGGGAGGTCGGTCTCGAACTGAAGATGTTCAAGAACCGCCTCTCCCTCGACGCCGCCTTCTATGACAGCAAGACCATCGACCTCATCTCGCAGATGCCGATTTCCATCTCCAACGGCGTCAACGCCATCTTCGTCAACGCCGGCTCGATCCGCAACCGCGGCTTCGAGATCAGCGTGAGCGGCACCCTCGTCAAGACGCGCGACATCCAGTGGAAGGTCGGCGCCAACTGGACGATGAACAAGAACACCGTCATCTCCCTGGGCGAGGGCATCGACTCCTGGATCATCGCTTCCTACAGCACCCACGCCTATATGACGGCCTATGAGGGCGGCAGCATCACCTGCATGTACGGCAAGGGCTACAAGCGGGCTCCGGAAGGCGCGACTGCCATCGACGCCGACGGCAAGATGATCGACGTTTCCGGCCTGATGGTCCTCGACCGTCAGAATATGCCGCAGACCGACACGGAACTGCAGCTCCTCGGCGACTGCGCCCCCATCGGGAAGGGCGGATTCAACACCACCTTCAAGTGGAAGGGCCTGAGTTTCTACATCGGCTTCGACGGCCAGATCGGCGGCCACGTGTTCTCCTACACCAACTGGGTGCTCAACTACCGGGGCAAGGGCAAGGCCACGCTCGCCGGACGTGAGGACGGTATCGTCCCCGTCGGCGTCAGGGAAACGGATGACGGCAACTACGTCATCAACGCCGAGCGGATCTCTCCCGAGAACATCGCCACCTACTATGGCTGCCTCTACGAGCAGACCAATGCCGAGGCGCACTTCGTCCCGACGCAGTTCCTCAAACTCCGCGAGGTGCGCATCGAGTACAAGTTCCCCAAGAAACTCCTTGCCAAGACCAAGGTCATCAGCGATCTCTCGCTGGCGGCCTACGGCAACAACCTCTATTGCTGGTCGAAGTTCCCGGGCTTTGATCCCGAGGGCGTGACGATGCGCGGAAGCGCCGTCATCCCGGGCTTCGACATCCTTCAGATGCCTTCTTCGGCGCAGTTCGGTGCAACCCTTAACATCGTCTTCTGAGTATGAAAGCAAAGTATATCATTCTGGCAGCCGCGGCCCTCGCCGCCCTGTCCTGCAATAAGTTCGAGAAACTTTCCAAGAATCCCTACGCGATGGAGAGCAACCAGGGCAAATCGGAGTCTTTCGTGCAGCCGATGCTCTACAAGACCGGGTATAACCTTGCGAGCGTTTTCCGTTCCACCACTTCGCAGCTGATGCAGTATGCGATCACGACCACCTCGGACGTCACGTCCCGCATCGTGGCCAACTACAATATCCCGGAAGGCACCTCCGACGATGTCTGGTCGGGACTCTACATCCAGTTCGGCAACGCCCGGAAGATGTACGAGACGGCCGTCCGCGAGGACAGCAAGTCGATGCAGGCCGTCGCCCTGGTGATGCAGTCGATGCTGATCTCCCTGATCACCGACACCTACGGCGAAGTTCCCTTCGAGGATGCCGGCCGGATTATCCTGGTCGGGGCCGAATCCGACAAGTATACGACCGGCTACGATAGCCAGAAGGACATTTATCGCGGCGTCGTCGTGATGCTGGAGGAAGCCAACGCCCTCTTCGCGGAATCGGAGGACGTGCAGTTCTCGCCCATCTGCGACCGGACGTATGCCGGCGACCTCGACAAGTGGCGCCGCTTCGGCAACGCCCTTTACGCCAAGGTCCTGAACCGCATAGCGATGAAGGTTATCGAAGAGGATGAAGGCATCCTGGAACTGGATGACAAGTGGGGCGCCATCAGTGTTACGGCCAAACTGTCGGAACTCTATGGCTGCTTCGTTTCCGGAGCGGGCACCTATCCGACGATGCGTGACCGCGGCGACGGCGCGCTCGCCTTCTTCGACTACGACGACGAATACGCCCACACGCCTTTCTATTCCATCACGAGCGGCATCTGGAATTCCGTCGCGGCCTGCGACGTGCTGATGCGCCGGATGCTCGACACGACCGAGAAGATTGACAGTGACGGCATTACGTATTATTCCTATCTGAGTCCTGAAAAAGGCGGCCATCCGGTAGATCCCCGCTGGGACTGCTATTACCGCAAGACCGGCGCCGCCCCGACGCAGATGCTCAGCGAGGCCCAGAAACGCTTCTTCGACTCCGATGAGCACAAGTCTGCCGCCGGTAACTCCCTCGTCGGCCGTATGACCAACGGCGAGGTTTCTTCCGGTATCACCGGCAAGGTCTTCGACGTCAAGAATCCCAGCCACTACGCCCTGATGAACTTTTCCGAACTCTGCTTTATCTTCGCAGAGGCGGGTGCCCGGGGGTACATCGCCGATGCAAGCAGCTACGGCGCTTATCAGGGACTCCTTAAAAGGGGAGTGACCGAGAATATCCTCGAGTGGCGGAGCGATCTCGACGACGAGACCCCCGAGGTGGTCGACTATGTCAATTACGTCCTGAACGGAGAGCAGTTCAGCGGCAGCACGTTCAATTCCGGCAACGCCCTCGAAGCCATCCTCACCGAGAAATGGATTTCGACCTTCTTCGTCGGCATCGAGTCCTGGTGCGACTACCGCCGCACCGGCTATCCGCTCCTGAAGACTAACGGCCCCGCCGCGGAGAACAAGTGCATTCTCCCGACGCGCCTCCGCTATCCCGCCGACGAGCGGTACCGCAACGTGGTCACCTACCAGGAAGCGCTCGACCGCTGGCTGGGCGGGACCAACAACATCCAGACGGATGTCTGGTGGGCTTCCACGGCCGAATCCCGGGCCAACCGGCTCAAAGGCAGACAATAAATTCGCACGCGTATGAAAAAGATATACATTATTTCGGCAATCCTGGGGCTGGCCCTCGTTTCCTGCAACGAGAAGGCCCTCACCGATGAGGAAATCCTCAACAGCCGCCCCGCTACCGACCTGGAGGTGTCCTACTCCTCCGAGGGAAGCGAAATCGAAAGTGTCGCTTTCACTTCCAAGGCCGCGGTCCGGACCATCGATGTCTCTCTCAATAACGAGCACCTCAAGTGGAACGTCGAATCGGACCGCAACTGGTGCGTCGTCCGCAGCGAGGAGCATCAGGGCTCCGGCAGCTTTACCCTTGAAATTGCCGCCAACGAGGACTTCGAGGCCCGTGATGCGGCGACCCTGACCTTCGTGGCGGGCGCTTTCCGCGGCTTCAAGATCCGCGTGACGCAGAACGGCAGCGCCTTTATCATCAGCCAGCCGTACTTTGTCGCCGGCAAGGAAGGCGGCAGTTTTGCCGTCGATATCACTACGCCGGAGAGCGTGGAATGGGAGATCGAAGAGAATGACTGGCTTTCCCCCTCGATCGGTTCCAGTGAAGTAGCTGACGGTTATGCCACTACGCACCTGACGCTCTCGGTTGCGGACAATGAAGGGGATACCCGTTACGGAATCCTTCGGCTGAACTCCCTGGACGGGGAAACGGACCAGATCGCCGTGGCGCAGTTCGGCACGGACCTTTCGTATGAGGATCACGCCATCTTCTTCCCGGGAGAAGGGAGTGCCGTTCTGACTTTCCTGGCACCCGAGTTCGTCATCGGCCAGTTCAACGTGCCGGACTACGCGACGGCCGAGATGACGCCCAATGGCGACGGCACCGTCACGGTCACCGTAACACTGACCGAAAATTTCAGCGACTGCTCCGAGATGCGTCTGAGCGATATTTCGATGACGCTTACGAATGCATCATACTCGACGGTCGCCCTGCCCCCGGTCCTCCAGGGCTATGTCGCGGCACACGGCCTTGTCACCGCGGCCGGCGTGCAGCGTTTCGCCCAGGCCGTAGCGCTCGGTGAACCCACGACCGACTGGGAGACGGACGGCGTCGTGATGCTGAGAGGCGATATCGACATGTCGGACGTGACGCTCTGGGAAGGCGTCGGCACGGAAGAGCATCCTTTTACCGGCAAGTTCAACGGCGACGGCCATTCCATCCAGAACCTCAAGAAAGCCAAGGGCGGATTCTTTCATAACTGCAAGGACGCTTCGGTGAGCAATCTCGTCATCGGCACGGGATCCACGATCTATCTTTCGGGGTCGTTTGAGGAGCAGGCGGCCTATGGCGGCATTGCAGACAAGGCCGAGAATTCGACCTTCTCGGGTTGCACCTATTCCGGTGCCTTCGAGTTCGCGCAGACCTCGACGGGTGATGCCTATATCGGAGGCATCCTCGGCGAAGGCGATGCGGCGACCCGGGTCCTCAACTGCCGGACCGACGGAACGATCACGCTCTCGTCCGCTTCGACGACGCTGACGGTCTATGCCGGCGGCATCGCGGGCGAGGCCGGAACGGTCTCCCGCAATGAGTTCAGCGGCGAAATCAAGTGCCTTACCGGAGCGATCTGCCGCATCGCCGGCATCATTCCTTCCCTGGGTGAAAACAACAAAGTTACCGACAATTCCTTCCTCGGAACCCTGACCCTGAACGGATCCTCGGTGAATATGAAGGTCGGCGGACTCTATGCCGAAATCGAGGGACCCCGAACCTTTGACGAGGCTTCCGACAAATCCGTCGTTTCGGGTACGATCGATATCGTCAAGTTCGGCACCGCTTCGACCGCCCGCCACTTTGTCGGAGGAATGGTCGGATACATCGGATCCGACGCTTCCCTGAACATCGCCGGCTACACGTCGCTGACCAATATCAAACTCAATTACTCCGAGGCCCGTACCGCGATGTATCTCTGCATCGGCGGTTTCCTGGGCGGATGCGATCTCGACAATCCCGCGTCCAGCATTGCAATGGACGGCGTCACCAATCAGGGAACGGTTTCCATCAACTATAGTACCTCGAGCGCAATCAGTGTCCGCCGTACCTGCGTGGGCGGTATGGCCGGTCTCCTCAACGGTCCGGCGACCTTCAAGAACTGCGTGAACCAGGCGGAACTCGGAGCGAAGACCGGCGGCGACTATAGCGGCAAGTCCAATGCTTATTCTGTCATCATGGGCGGTATCGCCGGACTGGGCTTCGGCGGAAATATGGAGTTCGAAAAGTGCAGCAATCTCTTCCCGCTCACGAACAACTTCTACTCCAATCACTGGCTCGAAAGTTACTCCAGTGAACTTCGCACCGCACTTGCGACCGGCGGCATGATCGGCGCCTTCAACTATAACAAGACGTTCCAGGAAATGCATCTGAAGATCAGCAACTGTACCGCGAGGGGCAATTTGACCGCTTATCGCGGATTCATCGGCGGAATGGTCGGTTTTGCCTATGATGCGGAAATCTCCAACTGCTCTTGGGAAGGGAACTCTGTCTGGAAGTCCGACGCGAAGGACAACCAGGCGTCTTACAAAGGCGGCATCGCCGGCGTACTTGGAAAGGGATCGATCAGCGGTTGTACGGTCAGGGGCGACATCTACGCCAGCATGGCCGGTTCGGCCACATCGGCGGACGGCGGCGGCATCCTGGCCCGCGCGTATGGCTCAGAAGACGTGACCGTCAGCGGATGCTCGTATTATGGAAACATGGAGAGCCGCAGTACGACTTCCACTCCGGTGGTCAGTCAGTTGGGGGGCATAGTCGGCTGTGCGACGGAACAGACCACGGTTTCTTCCTGCAAGTTCGGCGGCTCCATCAAATCGGTCCCCATCTCCGAGAACAATCTGTCCGAGATGGTTGTCGGCGCCGGAACGCCTGCTTCGGTCACTGAAATAACTTACTGGAATGGAAATTAGAAAACTCCTATGGGCGGCAGCCGTCATCGCGGCGGTTGCCGTTTCCTGTAAAAAAGATCCTTCGGGCGGAGGCGACAAGCCCAAGCCCGATCCCGAAGTCATCACCGGGAATATTCAGGGTACGGTCGTGTCCACGTCGGGGACGCCCATCGAGGGTGTCGTCGTATCTGACGGCCTTCACTGCACCAAGACCAATTCAAAAGGGGAGTGGGGCCTGGAGGCGGACCTCACGCGGACCGATTATGTGTATGTCTCGACCCCGTCGGACTACAGCGCTCCGCTCGTGGATGGGACGCCAGTCTTCTGGAAGTTCCTCAAGGACCTGACCAAGACGGGTGACAAATACTTGAATGTCAAGTTTACGCTGGAGAAAATCGACCGGCCGGACCGGTTCTCGATCATCATCTATGCGGATCCGCAGCCTCGCTCGAGGGGCGCCGGCTGGGACAATATGGGCTATCATTCGCTGGACAACTGCAATGATATGTACAAGGATATGAAGGAGTATGTCGGGAGCAAGCTCACCGGCCGTCCGGTCTACGGCATCGGCCTGGGAGATATCGTTCATCGCAACCTTTCACTCCTTCCGTCGCACAAAAGCGGACTGGCCTCGACCGGAATCCGCAATTACAACGTCATCGGCAACCACGACCATGATACCGAGAAAAAGTACCCTGCAGGGACTGACGAGCGTGAGGCCGCCCGGCCGTTCGAAGCGATCCTGGGACCGGTCAACTACAGTTTCAATGTCGGAGACTTCCACATTCTGGTGCTCGACAACATGATCTGTCCGCAGAATACCGACGGTACATTCAACGACTCCTGCAACGACGGCCTCCGGGACGATATCTGGGAGTGGATGCAGGAGGATATGAAATATGTCCCCACCGACAGGAAGGTCATGGTCTGCGCCCACAGCCCGATGTTCCGCAGCATCGGCGGTAATGAGCGTTCGGGCTCCCGGCATTTCAAAGACTACAAACAGTTGCTTTCGCACTATTCGAAGGTGATTCACTGGGCGGGTCACGTACATTCTTCGATGAATTATGTCAACAAGGCCGATCCCGTCATCGAGTCCCATAGCGTGACGCGTGTGACGGGCGATCTCTGGACCAACGAGTATCTGGGCAGCAACGGAACGCCACGCGGCTACATCGTTTTCGACTATGACGGCGGCGATTTCAAGTGGCATTTCAAGCCCATCTATTACCAGACAGGCACCTTGTCCGGCTCAAACGGCGGGCCTGCAACCCCTCCTCCTTACACCTGGCGTGACTGGGATTATGAGAACGGCAGGGCCGTCATGCGCCGCACCGGCCAGCCGCTGGACGACAGCTATCAGATGCAGGTCTTCGCTCCCGGTACCTATCCCGGCAGCGACGGCACGAAATATCTGTACGCCAATATATTCCTCTGGGACGAACTTTGGAAGCTCCCCACGTTCACGATGAACGGCAAGCCGCTTCCGATGACCCGCGTCACCGATAAGAGTTACTGTTATTCGTTGGCCAACAGGGAGATCAAGGAGTATTACAAAGCCAACAATTCCAATCTTGCCGCAGGCGAATACGGTTTTGTAACAAACAATACCGAATCCATTTTCCGGGTGTATGTCCAGGACGAAACCGGCAGCGGTACGGTAAAAGTCACCGACCGTTTCGGCAACACCTATTCATCTGAAATTTCATGGTAATGAAAAGATTTATTCTGATATCGGGTCTGCTGCTTTCCTGTGCGCTTGCGTGGGCGGACGGCATCGGCACGGCCAAGGATTTGGAGGCGTTTATCGCCGCATGCAATGAAGGGAAAGACCTGACGGCCTGGTGCAATGCCGACACGGTCGTCGTCCTCACCGCCGACATCGACCTTTCCAAGGTGAAGAAACTCCCGCAGGTACAGTCTTTCTCCGGGAAGTTCGACGGCCAGGGCCATTGCCTGAAGGGCTGGAAGGCCCAGGCCGGTCTCTTCGCCCGGCTTGAGGAAGGCGCCGTCGTCCGCAATCTCCGGATCGACGCCACCTGCTCGGCCAAGCTTGTTTCCAAGGCGGAGGAATACTGCTTCGGCTTCATCGCCGACCGCAGCGACGGCCAGGTCGAAGACTGCGTCAATGAGGGAAGCATTTCCCATAAATGTTCTTTCACCTCCAACAATCTCCTGATCGGCGGCCTCGTGGGTATGAACCGCTATGTGCTTCTGCGCTGCGTCAACAGGGGGAAGATTTCCTCCGAAGTGACGGCGGAGCAGAACGAGAAGGTCAATATCGCCGTGGGCGGTCTTACCGGAGGCGGCCTTGGCAAACTGGTCCTCGGCTCGACCGTCGCCCGCTGCGTCAATGAAGGCGCCGTGACCCTTACGACCGACGCGCAGAGCGCCTTTGTCGGCGGCATCGCCGGCATCGGGAGCGCGATGACTGTCAAATACTGCGTCAACCGCGGACCGGTGAAGGGTGACAGCTTCGCTCCCGAGAGCGGGGCTTCCATCACCGTCCTCCGCACCGGCGGCATCATCGGCCAGACCAAGAGCGACATCTACCGCTGTGACAACTTCGCCACCGTGACGGCGGCGGGTGCCGGCGGCGCCAATGTCGGCGGCATCACGGGTATGCCTCACGCCGGCCTCGTCATCGCCGACTGCATCAACAACGGCACCGTGACCGCAATGGGCGAAATGCCCTCCCACGCGGGCGGCATCGCCGGCAACATCGGCCGTCCGGTCCATGTCTACGGTTGCGTCAACAATGCCAAAGTGAGTTTCGAAGGCGTCAGTTCGCGGAACCGCAGCACCGCGGGCGGCATTGTCGGCCAGATCTATACGCCCAAGAGCCAGACCGCTTCCGCCTATGTGCGGGGCTGCGTCAATCACGGCGTGATCAACGCCTCCGCCGGCGGCAACAAGTACGACGCTTCCAACAACAACTGCATCCACGCCGGCGGCATCGTCGGCTATGCCGAGACCCGGGAAGATATGCTGTGCTATGTCAGCGGCTGCTCTTCCGACGGGAAGGTCAGCTGCCCGACGGGCCGCAAAGGCAACATCTGCGCCTTCGCCAACAGGAATGTCCGTACGGGCGGCAGCGCCCCCGACGATTGGGCCGTGCCCGCTTCCGCTGCGGCCGACGGCAGCAATGTCTCGGGATTTGTCCGCAATTCCGCCGGGGAACCCCTGAAGGGAATCCGCGTGACCGACGGCCGTCAGTATGTCGAGACGGCTTCCGACGGCAGCTATCGGATGAAGAGCGACTTCGGCGAGGCCCGCTTCGTCTATCTCAGCATTCCCGCCGGGGCGGAGATTCCCACCCGGGAGGGGATGCCGCAGTGCTACAAGCGGATTCCGCGCTACTGTGACGCCGTGACGGCGGACTTCGTCCTCGACGTGAAGCCGGCGGCGAAGGATTATACCGTGCTGATGATCGCAGACCCGCAGGTGCGCCCTTACGGCGTGGACGGATCGATGGAGGCCTGGCACGATGTCGTTGCGCCCGACGCGGAGGCCTTCCGTGCCTCTTGCAGCGAACCGGTATACTGCATCAACCTTGGCGACCTCGTGTACAACTTTATGTATGCCTGGGACGATTACCTCGACGGCGCGGCCAAGATCAAGTGCCCGACCTTCAACGTGATCGGCAACCACGACTACGATCAGGCCAACCTGTTCGAGACCGAGCAGGGGAATGTCTGCTTCGAGACGTATGTGGGTCCGGAGCATTACTCCTTCGATCTGGGGGACATTCACTTCATCGTGATGAACACCATCCTCTACGACCGCCCGAGCACCAAGAAGAGCTATCATTACGGTCTCGACGACCGCACGCTCGCCTGGCTGGAGGCCGACCTGAGCTATGTCCCGAAGGACAGGATCATCATGACCTGCACCCATCATAACCCGTTCAAGACCCCCAATTCGTCCCCGAACGGCTCGCATAACGCCTACAGTCTGCATTATCGGGACTATCTGGCCCTGCTGAGGCAGTATAAGGAGGTCTATGCGTGGAACGGCCACAATCATGAGAATTTCTATTACAACTACGAGGGCAAGCAGACCCGCCACGGCGCTTCCAACATCCAGGCGATCAGCGTCGCCCGCTGCACCGGCGCCCTCCGGCTCAACAAGTATCTCTCCACCCGGGGAGAACCGATGGGCTATATGGTGATGAATGTCCGGGGAGAGGATATCTCCTGGTACTACAAGGCCGTCGGCAAGGAAGGGTCAAGCCAGATGTCGCTCTACGCGCCTTACCGCTCCGCGGACGGCACGGTGATGGCCAACGTCTGGAACTGGTCCGAGGGCTGGGGCGTCCCCGCCTGGTATGAGAACGGCGTCAAGGTGGCGGATATGGAAGAATTCAAGGACATCGACCCCGATTACCAGCGCACCTTCGACACGGTCGAGAACAAGACGACCCGCAAGTACTGCAAGCCGCAGGAGACCGTTCTATGGAAGGTACGGCCTTCTTCCGACGCCACCTCCGGCGAGGTCCGCGTCACCGACCTTTTCGGCAAGGAGTACATCCAGCCGATCCAATGGTAATTCCAATAAAGTTAATATCGTTTAATATAGTATTACAGTATGAAAACAACAACGCAGAATCATCGCACGGCCTACGTAGCACCGGCCGTCCGGGTCAAGCCGGCTGCCTTCGAGAAGCAGTTCCTGGCCACTGCCACGATTCCCGAGTATGAAGAAACGGAGGAGGACTGGTAGTATGAAAAAAGTATTGACTCTTCTGAGCGTCGCGGCCCTTCTGGCCGTCAGCTGCAACCGGGAGGAGCTTGCTCCTTCCGAGGGTACGCCTTCCTTGAAGGGGAAGACGGTTCTTACCATCTCGACCGGCGAGACCAAGACCACGATGGGCGAAGTCTCCGAAGGCAAACGTCCCGTCTATTGGGCCAATGGCGACAAGGTCGCCGTCAACGGCGTAGTCTCCGAGCCTCTGGCCGATCTGGAAGCGAACAGCGCCAGCGCGTCTTTTACCTTCGCTTCTGTCATCGACCCTCCGTTCAATGCCGTGTATCCCGAGACCATCTGGAAGGATGATTTGTCTGTAAAGCTGCCGCAGCAGGCCACGAGCGGAATCCTTCCGCTCGTCGGTTATGGCGACGCGGAATCCCTGACCGTCAAGCCCCTCACGGCCGCCGTCAAACTTTCCGTCAAGAAATACAGCGGGGAGAATCCCGACCTCGACAAGATCGTCTCGGTCTCCATTACCTCCGAGGATACCCAGCTCAGCGGTGTATTCGGCATTGAATTCGAGACGGGGGCACTGACCCCTTACCTCAATCCCGTCGAAGAAGACAGGATGGTATTCATCCGCCCGAACCTGACCCTGACGGAGACGGCCCAGGATCTCTTTATCCCCGTTCCCGCCGGTACCTACAACTTCAAGGTCCGCCTGACGGACATCCAGGGCCACTTTATGGAGATCTCCACGACTTCCGCCAAGACCTTCACCGCCGGTGAGATCAAGGCCTTCCCGGAGATCGAATTCCTTCCGACCGGCACGGCGATCGACGTCGTCATCACCAGCGCCGCGGACCTGATCCAGTTCGCACAGGACTGGAACAGCGAGAAATGGGTATCCGTCGTCGCGCAGGTCGCCAATGACATCACCTTCGACGCCGAGTCCTCCGCCGCCTTCAACGCGACTGGCGGCATCGGTCTCAAAGAAAGCTACGGCGATGCAAAGGACTTCTATTTCAACGGCACCTTTGACGGCAACGGAAAGACCATCAGCGGTTTAAAAGCCACCGTTCCGCTGTTTAAGGCGACCGGCTCCGACGGCATCGTCCGGAACTTCACGATTGCCGATGACTGCGAATTTGTTTTTACGCATCCCAACACCGCCGATGCCAATTTCGGCGCGGTCGTGGATTACCACAAGGGACTCCTTGAAGGGGTGACCGTCAAAGCGGATGTCTCTTTGGCCCCGGTTGAGGATGTCGCCCATTTGACGTCGATTGGCGGCCTTGTGGGACGCGCTACGGTCGGTTCGCTCAAGAACTGTTCATATGACGGCAATCTCGCCGTAGATCCGGGATTCTCGACCAAAAACAATAAACTCATCGTGGGCGGTCTGGTCGGATCTTTGTCGAATACGGGCAGTATCAGCGATTCTTTCCTGAACGGTACGATCCTCGTCGAAGCCACAGTCGCCGTTGACGCCGACGACAAGGGAACCAATCCCTACACCATTGTAGGAGGTATTCTGGGTCAGAATTCGGGCGGCGGCTCCATCATTGACTGCGAGACGACCGACCATCCGACGGTAAACGGCTATTATGGGGCTGACGGCACGACGCCCTTACCCGGTACGATTGTCGTGAATTCGGCGACTTCTTATCATACTGCGACCGGCGGTTTCGTTGGTGAAGCGATCAAGGGGACTATCTCGGGCTGTAAGAACGCGGCTACGATTTCGATCACGATGATGAGCACTTCCAATGATAATGCCCGTTATATCCGCACGGGCGGTATTGCCGGTTACAACCGTTCTGAAGCCACCATCAGCGACTGTGTCAACAATGCCAAGGTTACACATCGCGCCAATCCCCGGCTTCACGCGCTTGGAGGCATTGTCGGTCTCAACGGCGGTACCGTGTCGGGTTGTACCAACAATACGAACCTGGCCGTCTCCACGACATCAAAGAAGCCTTACAGTGGCCGTGTAGTTAATATCGGCGGTGTGTTGGGTGAGAACAGGTCCGAGAATGTATCGGATCTCCACAATTCGGCACAGGTCCTGATCTCCAGAATAGAGGACACAAAACTAATGGATATCCGGATGGGCGGCGTCATCGGTTACAATACGGCAACGATTGACGGCGGCGTGCAGAAGTTTACCAATTCGGGACAAGTCTATTTCAACACATCCTGTAACTCGTGGGCGGAGGATCTTACCTATGGATATTTCCTTGGCGGAATCGCCGGTTGTTCAGAGGGAGGAATCCGGAATGCGGTCAACGAAGGAATCGTTCAGACTCCGAAGTGGAGTTCCGGTAAGCCCGCAAATATATTTATGGGTGGTATCATCGGTAGAGGAATTGATGCTCCCCTGAGCGATTGTATTAATAAAGGGAATGTCTTTACCAGTAAGGACCCTACTGCCGGGACAGCTTTTGCGGCATCCGAAATGCCTATCAGAATGGGCGGTATTGCCGGAGAGTTAAGCGGAGCGTCTTCCGTCGCAAAATGCCGGAATCAGGCCCTTATTTACCTGAATGCGTCCAATAATAAGACGGAACCCATCGACAGCGCTTTCTTCGAGGGAGGTATCGTCGGACTGGTTCAGGGAACCGAATCGGTCAGGATTCCTATTTCGGAGTGCACCTGGGAGTACACGGCCGCAAATGTCGGAGCCCGGAGGGGAACCTGTGGCGGTGTGGTCGGCTATGCGGAATATGCCGACGTTTCGGATTGTGAGGTTACGGTCAACTATAGCAAGTATAATTATTATACGGGCGGTATTGCCGGCTGGATTGTCAATTCTACGCTTACCGGCTGCAAGTTCCACGGTACGAGCATTGTCTCCACGGAAGGATTCGCTTTGGGCGGTGTCGTCGCGAAACTTACCGAGGGCAGCGTAGTGGACGGCTGTTATAGTTATGCTACTACTCTTTCGGGGAAAGCGGCGAATGATCCGGCCCTGGGCGGAATCGCCGCGATCTCCGAGGTGGGTACGACCATCAAGAAATGCCATTATACCTCGGCGTATCCCATCTGCCCCGACACCAACTTCACGGACGGCGACGGCAACGTGGCGGATCTGGACCTGTAGGATTCTTTTTGAGAGGCAAGGCACAAAATGACGCTGTTTTGTGCTTTGCCTCGGGTTTTCAAGGGGGGCAAGGCACAAAAATACCTTAAAACGTGCCTTGCCTCTCCTGATTTCAAGGAATATGAGATTCTTCCACTTTGCATCTTTCGTGGCGGCAGTCTCTCTGACACTTGCTGCAGCGGCGCAGGAGCCCTGGGAAGAGCCGGGGCTTAGGGACATCCGTCCCGAGGGCTGGCTGCGGGACAAACTGAAGACGCAGCGGGAGGGGCTTACCGGCCATCCCGAGGCGTTGTCGTATCCCTACAATACCTGCCTGTGGGCGGGGGAGATTCCCAGGATGGGGGAGCACGGGCGCGACTGGTGGCGTTATGAGCAGACGGCCTATTATACCGACGGCCTGCTCCGGCTCGGGTATCTGCTCGATGATAAATCGCTGATTGACAAGGGTGAGTCGGGTATCCGCCATACGCTGGCGCATCCGTGGGAGAGCGGGCGGCTCGGTTCCCGCAAGGTGGAATATACCTGGCCGTTCACCGTTTTCTTCCGGGCGGTGAAGGCGGCGTATGACATCGCCCCGGATCCGGCCACCCTGGAGGCGTTGCACCGGCATTATCTTTCCATTCCGCTGAAGCAACTGATCCGGCGGCGCGACATCCTCTCCATCGAAGGAATGCTCTGGACGGCCCGCCGGACCGGAGATGCGGCGCTTGTCGCGCGGGCCGATTCGGCCTTCCGGATGCGGAAAACGCTCCTCGGCGACATCAAGACCAGCCGCGACGACTGGGTGACGCCCGAATTCCTTCAGGGGAAGGACCCCTACAAGATGCACGGGGTGACGACGAGCGAGATCCTCAAACTCCCGATCCTGCTCTATGCGGCGACGGGCGACTCCTGGTACCGCCGGCTTGCCGTGTATTCCCTCGACCGGCTCTTCGCCGAAGACGGACTTCCGGACGGCCTCTTCACCAGCGCCGAATGGCTTCAGGGCCGGGATATCCGGCACAGCCACGAGACCTGCAATACCGTGGATATGAGCTGGACGCTGGGCTACTATCTCGAAATCCTGCAAGAGGTCCGCTTCGCCGACCGGATGGAGAAAATCGTCTTCAATGCCGGGCTGGGCAGCGTAACCGAAGATTTCAAGGCGCTCCAGTATTATTCTTCCGTCAACCAGTTCCTGGCGACGGGCACCTCCAACCACAACAAGGACAATTACTGCTCGACCTGGATGGCCTACCGGCCCACCCATCAGACCGAATGCTGCGCCGGCAACATCCACCGGCTCCTGCCCAACTATGCGGCACGGATGTGGCTTCGCGGGGAAGGGGAGGCCGTGGCTGCGCTCTATGGCCCGTCCCGGTTCCGCTACAGCGATGATTTGACCTTCGTCGAAGAGACGGCGTATCCGTATGGCGAGGAAATCGTGCTGCGGGTTGAGGCATCGAAAGGAAAGCATCCCCTGAAACTGCGGCTCCGCATTCCCGGATGGTGCTCCGGGGCATCCCTGACCGTCAACGGGAAGGACGCCCGGATCGCTCTTCCCGCCGGGACGTTCGTTTCCCTGAACCGGAAATGGCGTGACGGCGACAAGGTCGTCCTCCGCCTCCCGATGAACGTCGTGCGGCAGACGGCTTATGGCGGCGGCGTCTGGTTCGAGTGCGGACCGCTGGTGTACAGTTATGCCATTCCGGCCCGGTATCAGAAAGATACGACCCGCTACGCGAATATGAACGGGAAATACCCCGCCGACGACGAGGCCTTCCCCTGCTGGGACATCCGGCCTTCCGGTCCGTGGAATTTCGCCGTTCCCGCCGATGCGCAGGCCGTTGTCACGCATGACGCCTATTCCGGGCTCGGCGGCCCCGATCAGGCAGTCCGCCTCCGCATCCCCGTTCGCCCCATTCCCTGGGACTACGACAAAGGCCCCAAAGGAGAACTCCTCACTCCGGACCTCCCCGTTCGCCCTTCGCCGACCGGTCCCGTGCAGTATCTGGAACTCGTTCCCTACGGCACCACCACCCTTCGCCTGACCGTCTTCCCGGTGCTGGCGGAGTAAACGTTTAAATTTGCAAGACTAAACCATAAATCCCTATGAAACATCTGCTACCTGTCGTCATTGCACTGACAATCCTTGCATCCCTTTCCGCCGCTGCGCAAGAGGGAATCAAGTACACCGAAGCCGCAGACCTTACCCTTGTCGGCAATCTTTTCCCGGATACGCCCAATCCCTATCACCGGCTGGATACGGCCAAATACAAGGGGTTCGAGAAGAAAGACCTCACCGTCATCGTCCAGTCTTCCGGTCTCAGCGTGGCCTTCAAGACCGATTCCAGGAGCATTACCATCCTGACGGAGTACGGCTATCGCCGTTTCGGCAATTTTTCCCCGGGCGTGGCGCTGCGGGGCTATGACCTTTATATCAAACAGGACGGCAAGTGGCTCTGGGCTTCTTCCGGCACGCCGGATGACAAGCATCCTGATACGCCGCTGAACCTGATCCAGAATATGGACGGATCGATGCACGAATGCCTCCTTTACCTTCCGCTCTACAGCGAGGAACTCTCCGTCAAGATCGGCGTGGAGGAGGGCAGCACGATCGCGGCTATTCCGATTCCGTTCCGTCACCGGGTCGGCATCTTCGGATCGAGCTTCACCCACGGCGGCGGCACCACCCGCAGCGGCCTTACCTATCCCGCCATCTTCACGCGCGACACCGGCATCCAGCTCCTTTCGCTCGGCGTAAGCGGCCGCTCCAAACTCCAGCCGGCCTTCGCCCGCGCCCTGGCCGACGCGGATGTGGAGGCGTACATTTTCGACGCTTTCTCCAATCCTTCCCTCGATCAGATCCGGAATTATCTCTTCCCGTTTATCGAGACCATCCAGGCGAAGCATCCGGACATTCCGCTGATCTTCCTCCGCTCCATCTACCGCGAGAACCGCAATTTCAAGATGGACAAGCGCAAATCCGAAGAGGATCGTATGGCTCTTGTCGAAGAGATGATGAAAGAGGCCTGCAAGAAGTACAAGAACGTCTACTTCGTCACTTCTACCAACGCGACCTCTCCGGAGCACGACACCACGGTCGACGGCACCCACCCGGGCGACTACGGCTACTTCCTCTGGGCCCGTTCCATCGAAAAACCCGTCCTGAAGATTCTCCGCAAGTACGGCATCAAGTAGGTTGCTTTCGAACCACGTCCTTCGTGGTTTGCCTTTCCTGTCCTTCGTGGACTTGTTCTTTATGTCATTCCCGGACTTGTTCCGGGAATCTTTTTATTTCCCTGCATATTGTTTTTCAATTGATTATATATTAAATTTGTAAGTTATCCACAAATACCACTGGAATTAGTAAATGATTACGAATATGTTGAAAATCAGCAACCGACCCTATTGCCCTCCGGAGGCGGAGCCCGTGCCCGTCCTCCTCGACGGGAGTCTGTGTGACAGCTTCCGCTTGCCCGAAGTGGAAGAAGAAGAACTTGAATGGGATGATTAACCTTTAAAAAACACAGACGATTATGAAAAAGATGAATTATATTTTCAATTTGATGGCGGGTGCAGTCCTTCTGCTTTCCGCGTATGCGTGCTCCCGGGAAGAAATCGACGCCCCGACGCCCGAAAAACCGGCTGCCAAGACGGAATTCCGCCTAGGCATCGCCGACACCAAGACCAGTCTCGGGGCCTCCGAGGAAGGCCATAGGAAAGTGTATTGGTCCAGTGGCGACAAGGTGGCCATCAACGGCATCGCTTCCGATGAACTTTCCGAAGTCGGAGAGGAGGTTTCTTCGGCTGTGTTTACCTTCGATGAGGCCCCCGTTGCGCCCTTCAACGTCATTTATCCGGCGGGTATCTACAAGGACGCCTCCACGGTGACCCTCCCGGCTTATCAAATCTGGAAGCAGGGCACTTTCGACGACGGAATGTTCCCGATGGCGGGCTACTCCGCGGCGGGTCTCGACGCGACGATGGATTACCTCTGCGCCACCCTCAAGATCTCCATCCTGAAGGATAACGGCGCGACCCCGGACGAGGACAACATCCGGGTGGTCTCTTTTGAGGGTCTGGGCGGAGAGCGCATTTCGGGTGATTTCTCCATCGACTATCAGGCCGGAACCCTGACGCCGGTCGCCAGCCCGTCGGATGCGGACAAGAAGGTCTCCGTCGTCGCGCTCAACCAGTCCCTCTCCACGGACACAGCGCTGGAAGTCTTCATCGTCGTTCCGGCCATGAACTACAGCCAGGGCTTCTCCATCACCGTCCAGGACAGCCAGGGCCACATCATGACCAAGACCGGCTACACGACTAACGGCAAGGAACTCGAAGCCGGCAAACTCTACACCCTCCCCGAATTCCGTTTCATCCCTTCGGGCGAAGCCACCGGCATCGAAATCTGGACCGCGGAGGATCTGATCGCGTTCGCGACGGCGTATAACAACAAAGAGTATTCGCCCCTTGGCAGCGGATTAGTCGCCACTGTGATGGATGATTTCTCTTTCGATTCCACCACCTCTGCAGCATTCAATGCCACGGGCGGTATAGGGCTTAAGATTAATTATTTCGGTGACGCTGAGGATTATTATTTTGATGGAAGATTCAATGGCAATGGCAAGACGATTGGAGGCCTTACCGCAACGACCCCGCTTTTCAAGGCAACAAGTTCCAGTGCTCAGATTTACGATCTTACCATTGATAATACCTGCACATTCACGTTTACACACAACAATTCTGCGGAAATGGATGCGGGATCAGTGGTCGGCTATCACAGAGGAACGTTAAAGAATGTGACCGTCAATGCGAATATGGCACTTTCGACAGGGAACATTTCCAAGGTTACGGCATTTGGCGGCCTTGTCGGCCGTGTTGTCGTCGGGAAGGTGGAGGGTTGTGTTTACAGCGGCAACCTTTCCGTCCCTTCAGGTTACAGCGTCAATGCCCAGAAGGTCCACATCGGCGGCCTGGTCGGAGAAATCACGAATGCAGATGGGTTGATTACCGGATCCCATATGTCAGGAACCCTTGATTTTGAAGGGCGTGTCGCTTCAACATCCAAGAGCGAGCCTTTCTTGATGTTGGGAGGAATTGTCGGCAGCAGTCTGGGAAAGGTGGAAAGCAGCGATGTAAGTGCAAACAATACACTGTCCGTTACTATCAATAATGCAGATTTCGCCGGAACGATTATTAATCATTCGACCCTTTCCTATTTCACTGCAGAAGGTGGAATTGTCGGAAGTAACTCCGGGACTGTATCGGAGTGTGATAATTATGCTGACATTGTGAATTTTATCCTGACGACCGGAGCCAATGGAACGGCCTCGGATGACAATTCCCGTTATATTTACGCGGGAGGCATTGTCGGATACAACACCGGCGCAGGCTCTGTGTCTGGCTCGGATAACAGTGGCGTGATTATAGAACGGTCCTCGCCCCGTATTCAAGATATCGGCGGCATTGTCGGCCGCAATACAGGAACGGTATCTTCTTGCAAAAATCTTTCCGATGCCGTTCTAAAAGTCGAGACCAGTGCCATTTCTCCTTATAGCGCACGAGTCTTGAGCATGGGGGGCATCATTGGCGATAATGGCGGTACGGTCACGGACGTCCAGAATGCCGGGGATCTGTTGGTTTCCAGACTTGAAAATAGCGGAAATACTTATGCATACGTAGGCGGGGTCGTCGGTACCACCAGCCAGGCGCTGGATGGTGGAAGCAGCAAGAGTATCAGCAATTCTGGAGAAATTCACCAGAAATACACGGCTGCGACATTAAACGCTAATGGCTATAACGTAGGTGGTATTGTAGGGAATGCTAGTGCTACCATTGCGAATGTCTCCAATACCGGTGCGGTAAAATATTCTAAGAGCGGTAGTGTGGATACTGGTAGTTCGACCGGCGGATTCAATGTGGGTGGCATTGTCGGAAAAACAACCGCTGCCGTACAGACATCCGTTAACTCCGGGGCGATTACGTTCGCTAATTCCGCTACTGGTGCAGGTTCGACGGGCGGAAGCAATGTTGGAGGCATCGTAGGAAAAACTGAAGCTGCTGTTTCCGACGTTGAGAATAACGGAGCCGTACAATATACCAAGTCTGGTGCTGTGGCAGATGCAGAAACAGCGGGAGGATACAATGTCGGCGGTATTGTGGGGTATAGCGACAGCGCGGTGAGTTCTGCGGCGAACAAGGCGGCAGTCACCTTCACCGGAAATGCAGCGGGGGTAACGACAGGTTATGTTTATCTCGGCGGTGTGGCCGGGCGTATCAATGCTTCTTCGACCGTCAATGTCGAGCACTGCTCCAATGCGGCCAATGTTACTTTTACAGCTACAGCGAAATATAATGATAATAGTTCCACGGCTTATGCCTATTGTTATTTGGGCGGTATAGCAGGATATGTCAACAATGTGGACATTCATGGAGATGCTGACGCTAAATGTACGAACAGCGGGGTTGTGAAAGGCGGAGATGGATCCAAGAATAATAATACGGCAAATACTTTCTGGGTTGGCGGGATTGCCGGTTATGTTACGGGATCTTCCGCTGTCAACTATTGTGCCCTTACCGGCTCCGGCCAGTCTTTCAACGATCATTTCAGTAATAGGGGCAACGGATCTTATGACTGCCCGATGAGTGGTGGCATTGTTGGCCATGTTGTCGGAGCAGAGGGGGCCCTTATCCCTGTTGCCAATTGTGAAGTAGTCAGTTCCGCTACTGTAACGGCCCGTCGTGGAGCTTTGGGGGGAATCGTAGGCGCCGCTCAGTATGCGACGGTTTCCAACTGTACCGTTCCTGTTAATTATTCAGGTTCTGCGTATTATATCGGTGGTGTTGTTTCGCTTGCCGCGAACAGTACAATCAGCAATTGCACATATACCGGGACAACAATTCAGAGTAGCCAAATCCAACGGGGGGGCGGAATGGTTTGCGTGCTGGATGCCGGAAGCACGATAGATAACTGTTCAAGCAGCGCTGCGACCATTAGTAAAAGTAATGGAACGGCAATTACTTACTATGGTGGGGTTGCGGCATCGTCTGTCAGCGATTCGACCATTCAAAATTGTCACTATAAGAACGGTATCCAAATTTGCTCCGATACCAATTTCACCGACGGTGGCGGCAATGTGGCGGATCTGTAGATGGATTCCAGGGTCAACCCCTGGAATGACGGGGAAGAGCAGAGATAGGATGTGTCAAAAAAGCCCGGAAAACCTGCGCTTCCTCGGTCGTGAGACATAGGATGTGTCGTAAAACGGGCCGAAACCTGCGGATCCTCAGCCGGGAGGAAGAGGATCCGGGCGGAAAGCCGGGAAAACGTGCGGAGCATAAGAAAATTTAAAAGACGATGATCAAACACAGGAGTTTTTGCATGATGCTGCTGCCGCTGGTGATGCTGGCGGCGGGGTGCAGCGAGAAGGAAACGCCGGGGCCGGGAGAACCGGCCGGTAAGACTGTTCTGACGGTCGGGCTGCCGGATAGCAAGACCTATCTCGGAGCTTCGGAGGAGGGCAAAAGGAAGGTCTTTTGGGCCAACGGCGACCGGATTACGGCCAACGGGGTCGCGTCGGACGCCCTGGAGGGGATTCCCGCGGATGCGTTGTCGGCGGAATTCACATTCCCCGGCATCCTCAATCTGCCGTACAATATCCTCTATCCGGCTTCGGCTTATGCGGACGCGACGCATGTGACGCTTCCCTCGGAGCAGACCTATGTGGCCGGCTCCTACGATCCGGCGGCGGCGCTCCTGGCGGGAACGGTCGCGACGGCGGGGGAGTCCCTGGAAGTGGCGCACCTTTCGGCCCTCGTACGCATTGCCGTCAAGTCGGCCGGTTCGACGCCCGTGACGCTCGCTTCCGTCATCTTCCAAGGGAAGAACGACGAGCAGGTTAGCGGCTCCTTCACCATCGATTACGCCACGCCTGCCTTGAACGGTGCATCCTCGGACGAGGCCGATAAGTCTCTTACGATGACGGTGAATCAGCCCCTCTCTTCGACAGAGTCCCTGGAACTGTTCTTCGCCGTGCCCGCAGGGCTTTACAACAGCGGTTTCCGCTTTATCCTGACCGATTCCGAGGGCCATCCGATGCAGAAGTCCAAGAGCACCGCCACGACCCTGACGGCCGGCAAGCTCTCCAAACTGCCGGAATTCGTCTTCGAGCCGATGACTTCCAGCGAATTCTCCCTCCCGGATGTGGAGGAAGAAGTCCTTGTCCCGGATGCGTACAATGTTACCGGCCGGGTCGTGGACAGCGAGGGGAAGGGCCTGGAGAATGTCGTCGTCACCGACGGCGAGCAGTGCGTCCGGACGCTCTTCGACGGATCGTTCTATCTGAATACGGATCCCGCGACGACCAAATTCATCTATATCAGCACCCCTTCCGGCTATCTTCCCCCGGTGGAGGTCGGTCTGCCGAAGTTCTACAAGGTCCTGTCAGACATCACCCCGTCGGGCGGCCTGTACAACTGCGGCGACTTCACGCTGACACCGGTGGCAAATCCCGACCGCTATACACTGCTGGTTTCCGCGGACCCGCAGCCGCGGGCCAAGAGCTGGTGGCAGATGGACGAGATCGCCTTTTATTCCCTGGATATCTGCGATGATTACTATCTGGACCTGAAGGAAACGGCCGATGGCATTGCCGGCCGGCAGGTATATGGCGTCTGCCTTGGCGACATCGTTCACGAGAATATGTCGCTCTTCAGTAACTACAAGACCGCCCTCTCCGGATTCAGTTTCCCTACCTACAATATCATCGGCAATCACGATCATGATCCTTCCGCCGCGGATAATGAGGCCGGGGACGACATTTTCGAGTCGCATTTCGGACCGTGCAGTTATTCCTTCAATATCGGAAAGATTCATTACATCGTTCTCGACGACCTGATTATGGAGCATAATCCGGAGGATGGGAATCAACTTACCAAATCCGGACACGGGCTGACCGACCGGATCTGGGCCTGGCTGCAGGCGGACCTGTCGTATATTCCCAAGACCACCAAGCTGATGGTCTTTGCCCATGCGCCTATGTTCAAGACGGAGAATGGCAACGAGCGGACCAATACTTCCAACCACGGTCGTGATTACGGAGCGCTCTTCGCCTTATATCCGGAAGTCCACGCCTGGGCGGGGGACAGCCATTGCACGTTCAACTATATTTATCCTTCCAGCCACCGGAACAAAAAGGTTCAGGTCCATACACTGGCCCGCTCGACGGGAGAACTCTGGACCAATGAGTATCTTGCCAACGGCACCCCGCGCGGCTTTACGATCGTCGAGGTGGAGGGTAATAATATCTCCTGGCGCTTCCATCCCAACAAGTACCAGAAGTCGGCGTGGGTGGGCGCTTCCCATACAACTTCCGCTCCTTCTTATACCTGGAGAGACTGGAACTACAATGCTTCCGGCGTCGCCGTGATGAAGGACGGCAGTGGCACGCTGAATGAGAGCTATCAGATGCATGCGTATCCGAAGGGATCGTATGGAGACGATTATGTCTATGCGAATGTGTTCCTCTGGGATACTCAGTGGGAGAATCCGGTCTTTACTCCGAATGGTGGCGGTACCCCTCTGGAAATGATCTGCGTCCACAGTTCTGCGAATCCCCGGGATTATTCGGTCCTGGATTCGGTGAAGGTCCATGACCTGGCGATGACGGAGATCCGTGCGCATTACAAGGCAAAGAACAGTATCCTCAGTGGGTATAGCGGTTATTCGGCCAGCATTGTCGGCCAGATCACGACCCTCTTCCGCGTCGCGCCTCCCGCCGGCTGCACCGGCGGCACCGTCTCGGTGACCGACCGCTTCGGCAATACCTACACCCGCAACGTATCCTGGTAGTATATGCGTAAATTATTCCTGACAATCGCGCTGGCACTGACGGCGGTGGCCGTATGGGGGCAGCAGAAGCCCGAGGACAAGGACTGGGCGAAGTTTTACCGCTATGAGGCCCAGAACAGGCCGATGAAAAACAGGCCTGTCGCCGTCCTGATGGGGGATTCGATCACGGACGGATGGGCGAAGCAGGACGGAGCATGGCTCTGGCACCGGCTGCTGGTCGGGCGGGGCATCAGCGGGCAGACGACCGCGGAGATGCTGGTCCGTTTCCGGGCGGATGTCATCGAGCTCGGTCCGGAGTATGTGGTCATCCTCGCCGGCATCAATGACATCGCCCGCAACAACGGCTTCATCCGGCTCAAGAATGTGAATAAGAACATCATCTCGATGGTTGAACTCGCGCAGGCGCACGGCATCAAACCCATCCTTTGCACCCTGCTGCCCGCGCACGAGATCGGCTGGCGGAAGTGGCTGGGGGACCCGCGCCCGCAGATCGATTCGCTCAATACGATGATCCGGACTTACGCCGCCGAGAACGGCATCCCGCTGGTGGATTACCACACGGCGATGAAGGATGACGAGGGCGCGATGAAAGAGGAATACCGCAAAGACGCCGTCCATCCCAATCTGGCAGGATACAAAGTGATGGAGGAAGTCCTCCTCGGCGTGCTGGAAAAGGCACGGGATGCGGCCCCTGCAGGCGAATACTACATCCTGACGCCCCCGGCTCCGAAGACCCCGAAGGTCAACGGCGCCAAGGTGTACGGCGCACGGCCGAAAGCGCCCTTCCTGTATCGGATCCCGGCGACGGGAGAGCGCCCGATGCGATTCTCCGCGGACGGCCTTCCCAAGGGGCTTACGCTCAATCCAGAAACGGGCATCATCACCGGTTCGGTCAGGAAGGCGGGTACCTGGAAGGTGACGCTCCGGGCCGAGAACGCCCTCGGCAGGAGTGAGCGGGAGCTCCGCATCGTCATCGGCGACAAGATCTGCCTGACGCCCCCGCTGGGATGGAACTCCTGGAATGTCTGGGGCAACAGCGTCTCGCAGGAGAAGGTGCTCGCCTCGGCCCGTGCGATGGTCTCGAGCGGGCTTGCGGACTGCGGCTGGACTTACATCAATATCGACGACGGCTGGCAGGGCATCCGGGGCGGAAAGTACAACGCCATCCTCCCCAACGGCAAGTTCTACGATATGAACGCCCTTTCCGAACAGATCCACGCGATGGGTCTCAAGTTCGGCATCTATTCCGGTCCGTGGGTCGGCACCTATGCCGGGCACATCGGCTCCTCGGCCGATTATGCGGACGGCACTTACGACCTCATCAAGAAGGGCCTGGTGGACGAGTATTACAAACTTGACCGCTCCCGTGCCGACCGCTCCAGCGTGCGGTATTTCGGCCCGTATTCCTTTGCGGCGGCCGATGCGAAGCAGTGGGCGGAATGGGGCGTCGATTATCTCAAGTACGACTGGTATCCCAATGATGTTCCTCATACCCGCGAAATGGCGGAGGCCCTTCGCGCCACCGGCCGCGATATCGTCCTGAGTCTTTCCAATACGGCACCTTACGCGCAGGCTTCCTCATGGGAGGAACTGAGCCAGGCGTGGCGTACGACCGACGATATCCGGGACAACTGGGTGAGTATGAGCACCATCGGGTTTTACAAGCAGGCGGCCTGGGCGCGTTACTGTGGTCCGGGGCACTGGCCGGATGCGGATATGCTGGTGGTCGGGAAGGTCGGCTGGGGCCCGAATGTCCGCCCGACCCGGCTCACCGCCGACGAGCAGTATACCCACATTTCACTGTGGGCCCTTCTGAGTTCGCCGCTGCTGATCGGCTGCGACATGGCGGATATGGACGCCTTTACGGTCGGCCTCCTCTCCAATACGGAGGTGCTGGATGTCAATCAGGATCCGCTGGGAATCCAGGGTATGCCCGTGGAGATGGACGATAAACACGCCGTTTACCTCAAGCCGCTCGAGGACGGCTCCGTCGCCCTCGGACTCTTCAATCTCACGACCTCTCCGCTCAGGCTCGGCTTCAAACCGCGTGCGCTCGGCATCGAAGGAAACCTTATCCTCCGCGACCTCTGGCGACAGAAAGATCTCGCCGCCATCGGGACGACGGACCGCTGGGAGGCCACGGTCCCGGGTCACGGCGTCCTCCTTCTGACACTGCGTTCGGAGTAAACCCGCCTAGGGCTTCGAGAAGAGCATTTTGCGGCCGGTGGTGAAGGAAGCGCTGTGACCGGAGGTGTTCCGGTAGTCGACGATGCGCTCGAATACTGCCAGATAGTTATCGTTACTGTAGAGCAGGACGTCGGTTCCGCCGGCTGCGGAACTGGCGTCGAGGCGTTCGGTGACCTTGCAGCGGATGAGTTCGTGTTTGCACGTTTTGTCGGCATAGAATACGACTTCTGCGGTGTCCTCGTAGCACCAGTAGTTCCCCGGGGAAAGGAGCCGGGTATATGCGCCGAGATCGACGGGCGCATTCAGTTCGTACGTGGTTTCCGGGAGACCTTCTTCCGGCTCGGGGGTGCCGGACGCAATCCGTTCGCGTGCCTCTTCAACTTTCCAGGAGGAGAAAGCAAGGGTGCCATATCGCCCGTAGCGGGATTCGAAGGCCGGGATCCCCATTTCCCTTTGCAGGTAACTCCAGGCTCCGTCGGCGGCAAGCCAGTCCTTTTCCAGGAGGGGCGTGGCCGCGATTTCGCGATAGGGAATATTCTCCGGCAGCCGCCCGTCGACCAGCAGGCGGGGCAGCACCTTCTCCAGGCGTTTCTGCTGGCTGCGGATGCCGAAATCCTTCGCCCTCACCCCCGGGATAAACGTCAGCAGTGCGAGGCATCCTCCCAGGATGAAACTCATCATCCGGAAAGAACGTGTTTTGGGGGAGAGGAGCATCAGCGTGAAAGCGGTCAGAAGGACGGCTGCGGCGACGAGGAAACAGCGGTCCTCGGTGATGCCGTATTCGCCTACACGGCGGAGCACACCGGCCCAGAGCAGGGCGAGCGGGGGGAGCGCTATGTAGGGGAAATACTTGTAGAACCAGTCGAAATGCCTCACTTCCAGAAGTTCCTGCAGCAGGCGGCAGCCCAGGGCAACGGCGATAAAGGAACCGACCAGCCAGGCCACGCCGCCGTCGGGGAGCTTCCATTGGAACAGGATGCGGAAGATGTACAGATACAGGATCACGGTATAGATCAGCAGGGCCGGCGTCAGCAGGTAGTCGACCGGGACGGTGAGAAACCGCCTGCCTTTGAGATCCATCAGGTCCTCCGAGATGAAGAGGCAGCAGAGGAGGGGGGCGAGGACAAGCGAGATCAGTACTGAAGGGTAACTGTAGACCCGCTCGGGAATGTCCCCTTTGACGAACAGGAAATCGACCGAGCCGATGATGCCGGCGACGAGTCCGGCGAGAATGCCCGCGACGATCAGGGCCGCGGCCCCCTTGATGACCGTATGGAGAATGGCCCGGGCGTAGGTCTCATTGCTTTGCCGCCGGCAGCCGGAGAACAGCAGGATCAGCGAAAGGATGTAGATGACCACCGTCTCGGTGCCGCCCGGATCCTCGACAAAGAGCCAGACCGGAATCCAGAGGAATCCCGACAGGATATACGGAATCGGAACGCCGCGCTTCCCGCTCTCCCGGGTGAACCGGTGCAGGCAGAAAGTCAGGATCATCAGCGGCGGGAAGAACACGAAGGGAACCTCCCCGATCTCCCGTCCGGCGATCGTGACGTCCAGGTCGGACAGGATGAAAAGGATATAGCTGGTCAATCCAAGCAGCGCTTCGACGGGATAATCCCGGAAACTGCGCGCGAGCCCCGAACCGAGGGCTTTCAGCCGTTCGATGAATTTATGCATAATGCCATCCGAAAGGCAAGATTTGTACCATATAAGCGAATTGTTATTGCACAATAGCAATTTTTTTGTAACTTTGAGAGCATTAAAACTTTTCAGCCTATGAAAACTTTTGTCAGAATCGTTTTGGCGATGATCGCGGTCCTTTCCATTTCGGTGTCCGCGATGGCCCAGGACGGCCCTACGACCGTCCCCAAGTATGAGATCTCCATCGGTGGCGGTGCGGGTATTACCGGTATGGGCATTATGGACAAGTCCGCCTGGCGGAATGGCCTTCCCTGGTTCAGCGAATACTTCAATGCCCCTAAGTGGGTTCCCGGTCCGGGCGGTCATTTCGGCCTGTTTGCCGACATTAATTTTACGGACAACTACGGCCTCATCGTCGGCCTCGAGGCGGCCAACTATTTTACCCTGTTCCGCGGCAACGACGTGCTCAGTGTTACGAACTATCCCTACGATCAGGAGGTCGTGATCAACGCTCCGGCCCGTCCGTTCTATAAGAAGGTAGGCGGCCCGACCCGGAATAAGTACGAGACCTGGGTCTACAGCCAGATCGAAGAATTTGGCGAAGATCACGCGATGGTCTCGCTTCAGATTCCCGTGATGTTCAAGTATATGACGCCCATCAAGCCGTTGAGCCCGCACAAGTATTATATCGCGGCCGGCGCCAAGTTCGGTATTCACGTTACGCCGGATTATTGGGTCCAGTACGGGAGCCCCGGCGTCTATGTGGCTCACAACACGCAATATGATCATGTTGACCCGGTAAAGAACGGGTTTGGAAAGCCCTCAAAAGAGTATGGCGTCCGTAGAAATCATGAACAAAGCGATGCGGAATCCTGGAATACGGGCTGGACGCCCAACAGGAATATCTGTCCCGTCGATGTTCTCCTCTCTTTGGACACCGGCTTCAGATGGCGGCTCACCGACAAGATCGGTCTCTATACCGGCCTCTATTGCGACTTCGGTATGATCCGCCCGGTCAAGTATGACAAGGAAACGGCCGTCAAGCTGCTGAATTTCCAGGAAGGAGGCATTGAAGAGGCCGACGGTCATGCTCTCCCGTATGCAATGTGGTCTTACGTACAGAACGAACCCCTCGTCACGGCGGCGGCTCCGGACTATATCGGCGTAGAAGAGAGGGACAACCCCACGCAGTCGGTCAGCCAGTGGTACGAATATTCCGACAAGCCCTATGTCAAGTTCCTGAACAATATGCAGGCCGGCGTCAAACTCCGTCTGTCCTTCGCCGTCGGAAAGGCGGAGAAGAAGGTGAAACAGCCGAAAGAGCCCAGACAGCCGAAACCGAAGCCGGAGAAAGTACCTCCGAAGATCCAGAAGACCATGATGGAACTCTCCGACGCCCTATTCGCGTTCGACAAGTTCGATCTCAACGAGGACGCCCGCAGGATGCTGGACGAAGTGGCGGCATGGCTCAATGACAATCCCGAACTTCATGTCGAGATCGGCGGCCACACCGACGACAGAGGTTCCGACGCCTACAACCAGAAGCTCTCCGAGAACCGGGCCAAGGCCGTGTACGACTACTTCATTTCCCACGGTGTCTCGAAGGCGCGTCTCAGCTACAAGGGTTACGGCGAGAGCCGCCCGATCGCGACCAACGAGACCGACGAAGGCCGTCAGCGCAACCGCCGCGTCGAGCTTCAGATCCAGGAATAGAACCATCAGAACTTTTCTCCGGGATTCTTCTTGGAGAAAAGTTTTTTTATACCTATATTTGTACCACAGTGCACCACAGTGGATCCCCGGTCAGGCCGGGAGAAAATTAAAGTCTAAGTACAAATAAAATTATTTGCTATGCAGAAAAGTCTGAAATCCAGAAAACCGAAGGCGGGACTGCTGCTGATTGCGTCGCCGCGGTTCAAGAATTTATACGGTCCCAAACGGGGTACGTACGGAGAACGCAAAGACATCGCCGTGAAGGAGATCAAGGCGACGATGGACTTCCTCGACCTGGTGGATCCCGGCATCGTCTATGAACGGGAAGACGCCGAGCGGGCAATGAACCTCTTCTTCAACGAGAAGGTCGATTTTATCTATGCCGAATTCCTGAGCTGGAGCGAGGATTTCGCCTGGATCCGGTTCCTCCGCGACTGCCCGGAGATCCCGATGATCTTCTGCAACGTCGCCAAGCCGAAGATGACCTTCGAGACCACCCTCGACGAGGACGATTTCGTGGACTACCTCTGCGCCGGCACGCTGGTCGGCTCGCTGGAGGGCTCCGGCAGCATCCGCCGCGTTCCCCGGAAGAATGTCAAGACCGTGATGGGCACGCGGGAGCAGATCACCGAAAAGGTGCGGATCTTCGCCGACGCTGCCAGGGCGAAAGCCATCCTGAAGCATTCCAACGTGGGCCTGATGGCCAATATGAACGAGGCGATGTGGTCCACCTATATCGACAACTACGATCTCTTCACCAAGATCGGTCCCGAGATCCATTACCTCCCGTACAGCGACTACGGCACCGAGATCGAGAACCTCACCGACGAGGAAGTCAAGGCGTATGCCGACGAACTCACGTCCAAGTACAAGATGATGGAGGACGTGGAGTACGACAAATTCATCGGCTGCGTCAAGGCGACCCTCGCCATCAAGAAGATGGCCGAGAAGAACGATATCGACTGCTATGTCTACAACGACATCGACCAGGCGACCTTCCGCACCGCCGGCTGCCGCGCGGGCTTCTATCCGCAGTGGTTCAACGAGAACGTGAGCGTCCTCGTGCCGGAGGCCGACATCGGCGCGGGCCTCATTACCTACATCCTCAAGCTCCTGAGCGGCAAGAACGTCAACTTCATCGAGCCGTTCCACATCGAGGATGAATTCGGCACCTTCGCGGGCGGCCACGCGGGCCCGAACGACCACAACGACCCGAAGTGGCAGGACAACGTCATCATTTCCCGCGACGTCCGCTTCGCCAAGACTTCCTGGAAATATGCAGGCGCGCCCTTCGCCTGGTACCGCTTCAGCCCGGGCATGAAGACCGTTGCGGGCCTCTACGAAGAGGACGGCAAGTACAAGCTCATCACCTTCCAGGCCGAGAGTCTCTCCGAAAAGGACACGCCCCAGAGCGCGAAGAAACATCTGCTGGCCACCTACAGCCACACCATCTTCAAGCCGGTCGTCCCGGTCAAGGAGCTCTGGGAGAAGGTCCTGAACATCGGCGCCACCCAGCACTACGCCATCGTGGACGGCGACTACCGCGCCGAACTCCGCGACTTCGCCGAGATGATGGGCTTCGAATTCTATGATATCCGTTAGTTTATGCGTAAATTCGGCATAGCGCTCACCTTCGCCGCCCTGCTTTTAAGTTCTTGCGGCAGGGTGAGCGTCTCTTTTGACGATCCCGCATTGAAGGTGGATGCGTTGAAAGAGTCATCCCTCGAGGTGTCTTCCCGTAAGGTCGGCGTCACCGCCACTCAGGTGGAGGCCGGCTTCTCCCTGAAGGGGAAATGGGATCTGCGCCCATATTCCAAACTCCGTTTTACGGTCCGGAATGACAACCCGGACGACTTTCTCAACCTTTATTTCTTCCTTGAGAATGAAGAGACCGATACGGACTCCCGTCCTTCGCGGGGCATCCTGGAGGATCGTTTCAAAGTTGCCCCCGGGGAATGTGCGACGCTGGAAGTCCTTCTTCCCTGTGACATGCCCCACCCGGAGGTCAACCGGCTGCTGACGCTGATGAAGGGAACGCCTTACGGCGAATTCAGGCATATTCAGTACGGCGTGGACCTTTCCGATGTAAGGGAGATCCGCTTCTTCTCAAGAAAACAGTATCCGGTAAGTCATTGGTCCGTTGAGGATCTGGTCCTTCTTCCCGGCGAGCGCCCGGTCCCTGACTATATGCAGCTCGACAGTGCGGCCTTCTTCCCGATGATCGACCGCTATGGCCAGTTCAAATACAGGGAATGGCCCGGCAAGACGCATTGTGACGAGGACCTCCTGAAGGCCCGCTCCGAAGAAGAAAAGGATCTGGCCGCGCATCCCGGTCCCGAGGGTTGGAACAAGTATGGCGGCTGGGCGGACGGTCCCCGTTATGAGGCGACCGGTCATTTCCGCGTGGAGAAGATCGACGGCAAGTGGTGGATGATCGATCCCGAAGGCTGCCTTTACTGGAGCCACGGCATCATCCGCGTGAATGCCTCTTCCGCAGTCACTCCGCTGCACGGGGAGAAACTCGCTTCGCGGGATTATATGTTCGAGTATCTGCCTTCCGAAGGCGATTCCCTCTACCGTTTCCGCTTTACCAACGACCAGCTGCTGATTCCGTATTATGAGCGCTGGAAAGAGGACTCCACCTTCGACTTCTCCTCGGCCAATATTTACCGGAAATACGGCCCTGATTATAAGTCCGTTTGGTCGGATCTTGCCCACAGACGGCTCCGCAGCTGGGGACTGAATACCATCGCCAATTCCTCGGACATAGATGTCTGCCGAGAGGACCGTACTCCATTCATCGACCGTTTCGATATCCGGAGCGTCCCGATAGCGGGGGCGGACGGCCCGTATTTCCCGATTATGGACCCCTTCGATCCGAGTTTCCGCGCCGCGGTCGAGGCCCGGTTGAAGGAGCATAAGAGGGATGTCGAGGATCCTTATCTGCTGGGTTATTTCGTGGACAACGAGATCAAATGGGGAGATGAGACGCACGCCGCCAAATGCGTGGCGAATGCGCCCGATTCCCAGGCGGCCAAAAAGGCGATGCGCGCTTTCCTGCAACAGCGTTACGGCCGCCCGGTCGAGCCGGCGGAGGCCTCGGAGAAAGATCTTCTGGACTTCAATAGGCTGATTATCGAAGAATACTATAAAGTGATCCGTGAGTCCTTCGACCGCTATGCTCCGGGTGTGCTCTATATGGGCTGCCGTTTTGCAAGTTTTGTCTGCAGCAATCCGGATGTCGTCACGATCGGTGCAAAGTATTGCGATGTCATTTCCCACAATCAATATCGCTATACCATTGATTCATACAGACTTCCGGAAGGGCTTGACAAGCCGGTGATGATCGGGGAATGGCACCTTGGGTCCTGCGACCGCGGCCTCTTCCATCCTTCCCTTCAGATGTGTGACAATCAGCAGGAACGGGCGTATTTCTACAAGGAATATGCTTTGAGCGCCCTTAAGCATCCGCAAATCATCGGCATCCACTGGCACCAGTACATGGACCAGGCCACAACCGGCCGCTTCGACGGCGAGAATTTCCAGGTCGGTTTCCTGGACTGCTGCGATACGCCCTATCCTGAAACCGTCGAGGCCTGCCGTTCGGCAGGATATAACCTTTATCAAACCCGATACAATGAATAAACCCTTTGCACTCCTGCTGGCGCTTTCGCTTACGCTGCCCCTGCAGGCCCAGAAACTGATGAAATCCGTCACCTGGGAGAATATCAAGGCCCATCCGGCCGGGCTTCCGGTCATCGGTGAGATTGAGCCGGTCGCTTCCCGGCTGGACGCCCCCTCCATCTGGTCTGTCGGTGCGGAGACGATGGACCGGGACTATGCCGACTTTTCACAGTTCCGCAGTTTCGTCGGTCAGACCGGCGTCGGCTATGCGCGTCTGCAGAGCGGCTGGGCCAAGACCGAGCAGAAAAAGGGGAAATACAATTTCTCCTGGCTGGATGAGCATGTGGACGGGCTGATCGCCGAAGGGGTGCATCCCTGGATGTGCCTCTGCTATGGCAATCCCATTTATTCCGAGCACGGGCACGACCTCAATGCCAGACTCTTCCCGGACGGGCCGATCATGGATGCGTGGCTGCGCTATGTGAAGGCGACGGTCGCCCGCTACAAAGGCAAGGTGACGATGTGGGAAGTCTGGAATGAGCCGGACGGCCGGAAGAATCTGGATTCATACCCTTTGTATGCCAACCTGTTCGTCCGGACGGCGAAGGCCATCCGTGAGGTGGACCCTCAGGCAAAGATCGCGGCATTCGGCAGCTGCAGTCCCGACCGGGAGTACATCCGGCAGGCGCTGGAACTGATCGCGAAGGCCGGCGGCATTCCGTATATGGACTATATTACCTACCACGCCTATTGGCCGGTTCCGGAGAGCATCGTCCCTTATGTGAAGGATCTTCGGGAGTATGTGGACCGCTACAGTCCGTCCATCGGCCTGCTGCAGGGGGAGACCGGCTGCCCGGGCCAGCTGGAGTACGGCCACGCGATGAAGCATATCGAATGGACCGAGTACAGCCAGGCCAAGTGGGACCTTCGCCAGGGGCTGACGCACTGGGGGATGGGGATCCCGTATTCCTTCTTTACGATGGTGGACCTGAACTACGGCTGGATGCTCCAGTCCTTCGGCCTCATCCGGATGAACGGCAGCAAGAAGCCGGTCTATCTCCGGCCGAAATTCTATGCCGTCCAGCACGTTACCAGCGTGTTTACACCGGAGTTGAAGCCGACGGACGCCATCCGGATTACGGTGGATTCGCCCGCACAGGTCACCTCATTCGGCATCGAGAAAGGCGGAAAGGCGGTCGGCTGCGTGCTCTGGCTGAGCGGAGACCGTCCGTCCTCCTCGCTGGACCGCCGCCTGTGCAATGCCTGCCTGAATGTCAAGTTGCAGGACCCTGTCTATGTGGATATGCTCACGGGCCTCGTCCACGATCTCAAGGGCATTCAGGACAATCCTTCCCACAACGATCCCGGCACGATACGCTTCAAGGGCCTCCCGCTCTGGGATGCGCCCGTGCTGATTATCGAGCGCAGCGCCCTGGACAAGTTTTGAATTTGAAGAATTCTTAGTAAATTCGGCGTATGAATCGTTTGGTCGCTATTTTTGCGGGGTGGGTATTGTCGTGCATCCCGGCCGTGGCACAGCCGAAGTGCGTGCAGGAATTCTTCCGTTATGGTGGGAGGGAGCGCTCTTATCAGCTTTATATTCCGGAGAATGCGCCTGCGGGAATGCCGCTGGTGATGGTTCTGCACGGATATGGCGGGAAGGCGGAAGGGTATCGGCCCGAGATGCTGGAGGTGGCCCGCGAGGAGGGATTCGCCGTTTGCTATCCCCAGGGAAGGAAGAATTCCGTCGGCAAGACGGGCTGGAACGTGGGCTATCCGGCGCAGGCGGATCTGAAAGATGATGACCGTGCGCTGGTGACTTACCTCGCGAAACTGCTCCAGCGCAAATACGGTTTCAGTAAGGAAAATACCTTCCTGACGGGAATGTCGAACGGGGGAGAGATGTGCTACCTGCTGGCCTGGTCGGGTGACACGACCTTCACGGCCCTCGCCTCGGTCGCCGGTCTTACGATGAAATGGATCTATGACGGTCGGATGCCCCGGCGTCCCGTTCCCTTCCTGGAGATTCACGGCACGGCAGACAAGACTTCCCGCTGGGAGGGCGATCCTGCCGGACAGTACGGCTGGGGCGCGTACCTGAGCGTTCCTTCCGCCGTCGACGCCGTTGTCACCCTCGACCGCTGTCCGGCCTACGAGCGGACGGAACTTCCGCTCAAGGGTCCCGATGCCCGCCAGGTAATCCTCCACCGCTATTCCGGCGGCCTCCCGGCCTGGAAAGGCGGCCCCTCCTGCGAAGTCCGGCTCTACGAGGTCGTGGACGGCAAGCATTCCTGGGCGATGAACGATCTGGATACCTGCCGGGAAATCTGGAATTTCTTCAGCCAATATCTCCGTTAGTCCATTCCTTCATTAAGGTCTTGCATTATTTGTCATTCCGGACTTGTCCCGGAATCTTTTCTTTATTGTTGCATATAGGCAAAATTATTCGTATATTTGCACCACAGTGTACCACAGTTGTTTTATGAGATGAAAAGATTTTTTTTGATGACGGTTTGTGTTGCGGCAGCCCTGCTTCTGAGCGCCTCTCCCGACGGCTTCGCGAAAAAGCCCGTCCAGATCCGGGTCGGATCGTATAACCTGCGTCGTGCCAAGTTGGATGATAAAAGCCCCGACAACAACTGGCAGAAGCGCGAATCCCGCCTGATACAGTCCATCCTGGACAACGAATTCGATATCTGCGGTCTGCAGGAAGTGGATTCCGCCGAGCAGGAGAGCGTTCCGAGGATGCTAGCGGAGCGGGGCGTGGCGTATGACAGTTTCTTCTTCGGTCCCTATGCCGAGGACGGTCACGGCACCAAGGCGCACGGCGTCCTCTGGCGGAAAGACCGTTTCAAACTGATCGGGATGCCCCATCATTTCTGGCTCTCCGATCCGCCGGAGAAGAAGCAGGTCAACGACACCGGCCCCAAAGGCAGGAACAAATTCATCCGGGGTGCCTTCTGCGTCGTTCTGAAGGACCGTACCAACGGCCGCAAATACCTGATGATGGTGACGCATGCGCCGCTCAACAAGCAGCAGCACAATGAGGCGGCCCATATTATCGTTGAAATGGAGAAGAAGTACAATCCCAAGGGCTGGCCTTCCTTCTTCGTCGGGGATCTGAATACGACCGAGCGTGATGACGCCTCGGCGGTGTATCGCTCACACTGGACGGATTCTTATCATTTCTTCGATGAGAAGCCCGAACTCCGTACCGGACCGGAAGTGACATTCAACGGCTGGAATCTGGTCGATCCGGCCGCCAACCACAACCGCATCGACTTCATCTACTACCGCGGAAAAGGCGTCACACCGCTCCGTTACGTCTGCAATGACGCCCGCTACGGCGGCTTTTTCGCCTCCGACCACTTCCCGGTGTATGTCGATTTTGAAATAAAATAAAATTTAGAAAATATGAGTTTCATGTACAATCCGTTCCCTTTTCACGATCCCAAGCCCGTGAACAGGCCGGAACTTTCTAAGAAGACGGTTGAATCCATCGTCGCGGGCGGCACGCCCAATGTGGTCAGGAAGTTTGTCTCCACCCTGGCGGAGAAGGCCCGCAGCGAGGGCGCCATCGTGGCCTTTGACGGCTACACCACGACGAAGTGGGACCTTGTCATCAGTCTGATGGCCCGCGAATGCGACCTGCTGGGCCTGTCCCTGGAGACGGTTGACTGCAATGCGGCGACGCTCAAGGACGGAAAGGCGATCGATGCGATGATCGATCCGCTCCTGATCTGGGATACGAAGATCGACCCGACGCTGCTCTACGGAAAGGTATATCACGGTGGCTATGAGGGCCTTGTCGATCCGGAAAAGGCCGCTCAGTTCATGAAGGATATTCCCGCGAAGAAGGCTCCCGGCAAGATTGTCGCGGTGTATGGCTACGGCTCCCTGATGAAGGATTTCCGCGGTCTCTATGACGTGAAGTGCTGGTTCGACATCACCCCGATGAATTCGATGCTCCGCATCCGCGCCGGGGAATACGCCAACCTCGGCAAGAAGCACACCGGCATCATCAACCGCACCATCCGTCGCTGCTACTACTGCGACTTCGAGAATGCCGTCCAGCTCCGCAAGGCCCTGTTCGCATCCGGCGAGATCGACTGGTTCTTCCTCGACAACGACCGGGCGAATCTCCAGATGATGCCTTTCGAGGCCTTCGCCGACATCTGCGCCCAGCTCGTGAAATATCCGTTCCGGGCGAAGCCCTGCTATCTGGAAGGAGTCTGGGGCGGCAGTTATATGAAAGAGCGCCGTCACCTGCCGGAGAAGATGCGCAACGCCGCCTGGGTCTTCGACTTCATCCCGATGGAGGTGAGCGTCCTCGTCGAGGCGGGAAGCGAGAAACTCGACATCAACTATTGCTCCTTCGTCCACAAGGAGGGCGTCAACCTGATGGGAGAGAAGTGCGTCAGGAAGTACAAGGGCTATTTCCCCATCCGCTTCAACTGGGATGACAGCTACCACAGCACCGGCAATATGTCGATCCAGTGCCACAGCGGCGGCAAATTCAACATCGAGAATTACAACGAATTCGGCCGGCAGGACGAGAGCTATTATGTGGTGATTACCGGCCATGAGGCCAAGACTTTCATCGGCTTCCGCGACGACGCCGACATCCCGCGGTTCTTCAAGGAGATCGAGGCGGCCGACACGCAGCACGACCCCTGCGACTATATGAAGTATGTGAGCTACGAAGAGTCGAAGCCGGGCCTCCAGGTGATGCTCCCCGCCGGGACCATCCATTCCAGCGGCCGCAACCAGGTCATCCTCGAGATCGGCTCGCTCACGATCGGCTCCTACACCTATAAGATGTACGACTATCTGCGGCTCGACTTCGACGGCAAGCAGCGCCCGATCCACACGCATCTTGGCGAGCTCAACGTCAACCAGGAGCGCCGCTACAGTGTGATCCACGACCCGTCCAGCAAAGATTATATCGTCCAGAAGCCGCGCCTGGCCGCTTCCGGCGAGGGCTGGGAAGAATACATCCTCGGCGAGAATCCGCAGGTGTATTTCTCCCTCCGTCGCCTCGAGTTCGAAAAGCAGTGCGAGCAGGACACCAAGGGCGAGAAATTCCACGTGCTGACCCTTGTGGACGGCGATCATATCCGCATCCGCAGCGTGGAGCATCCGGAGCGCTATTTCGATCTCGATTTTATGGAGATCGCCTGCGTCCCGGCCGATATGGGCAAGTATGTCATCGAGAATCTGGGCAAGGAGCCGATCCGCGTCCACAAGACCTGTCTGCGTGATGGCTATGAGTTCGACCCCGCGTAAAATCTCCCTCGATGTCGGCGGCACTTTCGTAAAGTGCTCCGACGGCCGCAAGGTCCCCATCGACTCGGACGGCAGCCGCGACGCCATCGCGGCCGCCCTCCGGGAGGCGGTGGGGCCCCTGGAAGGCCTGGAGTCGGTCGGCGTCTGCATCCCCGGCCCCTTTGACTACCGGGAAGGCATCTTCCTGATGAAACACAAGTTCGCCGCCGTCTATGGCGAGCGCTTCGCCGACCTGGTGCTGGGACCGGCCCTCGGCGGCTGTCATACCGAGGCTGGCGCTTTATGTCATACCGAGGCACGGAGTGCCGAGCGTATCTCCTTCCACTTCATCCACGACGTCAACGCCCCTCTCCAAGGTCTCCTCCGGATGCATCCTGAACTCCAGCAGGGCCGCGTCGCCCTCGTGACCCTCGGGACGGGCCTCGGCTTCAGTTACGCCATCGACGGCGAGATCCAGATGAACGAGAATCTTTCGCCAGCCGTTTCGCTCTATAATAGGCCCTATAAGGACGGCGTGCTGGAAGACTATGTCTCCCGCCGGGCCCTTCTTAGGTACTACGGAAAGCCGCTTGAAGGCGATGTGCGCGAAATGTCCGAACGGGCACGGGCAGGGGAGCCTAAGGCTGCAGAGGCCTTCCTCGCGGCCGGCCGCGCCTTTGCCGAAGGCGCCGGTCCGCTCCTGCGCGAGCTCGGCATTTCGACTGTCTGGTTCGGCGGGCAGATCGCCAAGTCCTTCGACCTGATGCGCCCCGCCGCCGAGCCGCTCCTCGAAGGCATCTCGCTCAGGGTTGCCGAAGACTTCGAGCAGGCCGCCCTCCAGGGCGCCGCGTTCTGACATAGGTTCCGCACCTTTCGCCGGCTTTTCGCCCGGATCCTATATCCGCAAACGGAGGTTCCGCACGTTTTGCCGGCTTTTCGCCCGGATCCTATGCTCGCAAACAGAGGATCCGCACGTTTTGGCCACTTTTCGCCCGGATCCTATGTCCGCAAACGGAGGATCCGCACATTTTGCCGGCTTTTCGCCCGGATCCTATGCTCGCAAACAGAGGATCCGCACGTTTTGGCCACTTTTCGCCCGGATCCTTGGCCGCAGAGCCGAGGAGCTGCAGGAATCTATGCGAAATGGAGAAATCTTATTATATTTGCAGTATGAAAAAGATTCTCATACTTTGCGTAGCGGCCCTCGCGGGGCTTCTCGCCGTTTCTTCCTGCAAAAAGATCAAGACGGACAGCGATTTCGTCGTCGTGACCGGCGTTACGCTCGATCAGGACGAGATTTCCCTCGTTAAAGGAGACAGTTTCACCCTTCACGCCACGGTCGAGCCGGCCAACGCGACCAAGAAGGGCGTCGAGTGGAGCAGCAACAACACCTCTGTAGCGACGGTCGACTCCGACGGCAAGGTGACGGCCAGCAGCAGCCGGACGGGCGAGGCCACCATTACGGTCAAGACGCAGAGCGGTGGCAAGACAGCCACGTGTCTCGTTAAAGTCGTCAATGAGGTCAAGAACGTCACGGGCGTGACGGTCACTCCCGATAACCTGACACTCCGCACCGGAGGCGAGAAACAGCTCTCGTTCAGTCTCATCCCCTCCGACGCCACCAATCACAATGTGACCTGGAGTTCGGACAAGCCCTCGGTCGCGACGGTCACCGCCGGCGGCAAAGTGAAGGGAATCGCGGACGGAATCGCCCTTATCACCGTCAAGACGGAGGACGGCGGCCACGAGGCGGTCGCCACGGTCAAGGTGGTGCAGCCCTACACCAAGGTCACCATCACCTCTCCGAACACCTCCGACAGCCATTATGACGCCTCGACGCAGAAGTATACTTTCTTTACGAACGATACTTTTCTGATTACCGCCGGGGGTGAGCCGGCCGGCGCCGAAGACGAGCTGGAGTTTTCCATATATGGCTGGGGCAATGACAATTACAAGAACTATTATAATATCGAGCCGGTCAACGGAACCACCTGCAGGGTCAGGACAACCGCGAAAAGTTATTCCGATCTGAAGGTAAAGGTGTCCTCCAAGGCCGATCCTTCAGTATTCGCCCTGTTTACTTTCAACACGGCGAACGCCCCTGCCGACATCAGCCTGTCCCCGATCCGGAGTGAATGCAGCGTTTACGTGCCGAGTTCTTCGATCCGGAAGACCGAGTGCATCGGGGTGGGGACGACGCAAAAATTCACGGTATCCGTTCTGGACAGCGATGGCAAGGAAGGACTGGCTCCGCAGGCGGTGACGATCGTCAGTACCGATTCGGACGACGGCGTCCATCCCACTACGGCTTCGATAAGCGACCGTACGCTGACCGTCACCATTCCCGCGAATGCCGCGACCTCGACCTCCAGGAAGACCTATACGAGCCGCATCAAGCTCCGGGCGGTGAACGGCCTTCAGAAGGAGTTTACCTTCAAGACCACCCTCTATGACCCCTATTCCGTCAAACCGGGTGACGGTCTCAGGAAAAATGGCGATGTTTACGACGGCGGCTACCGCGGCAACGGCATCTTCGATTCGCAGACCGTCGGAGAGCCCGGGGAAATCAGCTGCCTCATCGTTTACCTCGGGGACGAGCACACGACGGAAGATCCTTTCTGGAACTCCCTCCGTCCTTCCACGGGGGTGAAGGATGCCAAGGGCAATGCGGTTCATGGCATCGCCATTCCTGTGAATATCGACTATCTGACCCGGAAGGACGAGCCGTCGGGAGAATATTATTACACCGACGGCAGCGACAATAACTTTATCCTCGACTCTTCCAACCTCCCTTCCTGGCTCAATTCGAACGACCGGAAGAACCTGCTGCGGAGTACCTCTCTCAAGCATTCGGCCGGAATGAATACCTGCTGCCACGTCTATTGCAATGCCGGACGCGGGGCGAGTTATGAAATCATTCCTTTCAATTATTTCATCGATACGTACACCAAGGCGCCCAGCAAGAATGAAAGCGGCAGTATGGATGACAATAAGTATTCCTTCTATACCAATTTTTCGTTTGACGGAAGCAAACTCTCTGCCAGTGAACCGTACGTAGGCAACGTTCCGGGGATGTATATGACCACCTGGCTGATGCCGACCATCGCGGACATCACTTCGATTTTCTGCGGACGGGTGATGAACCGGGAGGGAGCCGATACGCAGGATTTTGTCATCAATGGAACGGGAACTCCCGATCTTACCGAGCGGTTCAATATGATCCGGCACTGCACGGCCTACTTCAACGGCGGGAATGTCTGGGTCAATTCTTATAACTGGAAATGGTGGCTTGCCAACGAGACCGGCAAGAACAAGGCCTGCCAGGCCATCCTCTGGGAAGAGGGTAACAACGCGAATCTGTCGATCTCGAAGAATGTCCCCCATAAGAATAATTCCCAGAAGGCCTTTGTGCTGCCGATCCGGTACTTCTAGTCCTTTGTCATCCCGGGCGTATGCGAAGGAATCTCCTTCTCGTGATACTGCTCCTTGTCGCGGGCCCGCTTTATGCGCAGCGCTTCGACAAGGAGCATATCAGCGTCTTCGCGGGCGGGCGATACAGCCATATCCTGGACGGACACGGGATGTACCGGGATTTGCTCAGCACTTACGATACGGGCGGCGCGGGCGTCCTCGTCGGGCTGCACACCCATCCTTCCGACAGTTCCTGGTGGGCGAACGCCTTTAACTACCCGACTCTCTCGCTCGGATTCTCCTGGAACCATACCGGGGGGCTTTCGTTCAGGAACGCCTCCCGCCTCGGGGATTTCTACAACCTTTACGGTCGGATGCAATTCGACATCGTCCGTGCCGGATGGTTCTCCTTCGGTCCGGCGCTGGAAGTTGGCATTGCTTTCACACCCAAGTATTTCCAATACATTTCCAATCCGCTGAACAAGTTTATCGGCAGTCCGGTCGAGGGTTATCTCGGCGGGGGAATGGAGTTCAAATTTATGCTGCATCCCCAGTGGCAGCTATCCCTGGACGTGACGCTGATCCACCATTCCGACGGAATGACCCGCGTTCCCAACTGGGGCGTCAACGAGGTGACGGCGGGTGCCGGCATCCGCTATTTCCTGTCGCCTGTCCCGGATATGAAACGCGTCAGGCTCGACAAACCGGCCTTCCCGAAAGGGCTGCGGTGGAATGTCTATACGGCCGTCGCGGTGCATGCGTGCGACACGGAGCGGAAGGCCCAGGCGCAGCGTGCCGAGAATGGCGAGATCGTCCTTACCGACAAGCTCACCGTGCCGCCCAGGATCCGGGCGATCGTCGGCGTAGAGGCGACATATCGCTATGCCAGGATGTTCTCCACCGGTATCGGCGTCGAGGGGATGTACGCCGCCAACCGCTACCGGGAGACGGACCTCATCCTTCGCGGAGAAACCGACCCCAAGGGCTACAGTCCGTTCTTCGTCTCGGTCTTCCTGACGCAGGAATTCCATTATGACCGCCTCTCCATCCACGCCCAGTTCGGCGTGTACGCCTTCAAGCGGACGGGGCTCACCGAAGACATCGGCCGCTGCTTCCAGCGCATCGGCCTCCGCTACCACGTTCCCCGCTGCGGCGGCCTCTACCTCGGCTTCGATATGCGCACCCACAAATTCGACCGGTCCTACTGCCTCGAACCCCATATCGGTTACACCTTCTGATTTTTTCTTATCTATTCTTATGGATTTTCCAAATGATTTGGAAAGAAGTTAGGATATAGTTCATCACTTCGATTCATCGGTGTGTTTTGTGGATATTTATTGCGCTCATAGGGGCGTCCCGCC
>JAEEGG010000420.1_pt1 | contig 146468 bp, 127 predicted proteins | sample 9134161 | NCBI WGS metagenome assembly JAEEGG01 (sample SAMN16246543, study PRJNA631951) | gut metagenome | biome: gut microbiome; feature: rumen; material: CR-attached | host: Bos | place: Iran: Karaj | collected 2018-10
AAGGATTAAGGGTCGGCGAGTACGTGATGAGCGAGATCGCGGCGCCCAGCGGCTACGCGGTTGCGACCGACGTCACCTTTAAGGTAAGCGACGAGGGCAAGCTCGTGCCCGTTTCCGCAAAGGCAGGCGCAGTGGATCCCGTTGAGGGACTTGTCCTGATGACCGACGACGCCATCAAGGCAACGGTAACCTTCTCGAAGGAAGAGACCGGCCTTGCGGGCAAGGAGATCCCGGGCGCGAAGATCACCCTGAAGACGACGACCGGAGCGGACCTTTCCAAGGCATCGAGGAAGTCCGGGCCTGAAATGAAGTATGACGAAAAGACGAATTCCGTAACCTGGACCAGCGGCAGCGAGCCCCTGATCCTTGAGGGACTGCGCGTCGGCGAGTACGTGATGAGCGAGATCGCGGCGCCCAGCGGATATGCAGTGGCAACGGACATCACCTTTACGGTTGAAAATGACGGAAAGATCAAGGCGACGGGCGTGAGCGCGGCGGCGGTAGATCCTGACGAAAACGTCGTTCTCATGACCGACGACGCCATCAAGGCAACGGTAACCTTCTCGAAGGAGGAGACGGGCCTTGCGGGCAAGGAGATCCCGGGAGCGAAGATCACCCTGAAGACGACGACCGGAGCGGACCTTTCCAAGGCATCGAGGAAGTCCGGCCCCGAAATGACTTACAATGCCGAAGCAAACACGATTTCCTGGACCAGCGGCAGCGAGCCTTTGGTACTGGAAGGATTAAGGGTCGGCGAGTACGTGATGAGCGAGATCGCGGCGCCCAGCGGCTACGCGGTTGCGACCGACGTCACCTTTAAGGTAAGCGACGAGGGCAAGCTCGTGCCCGTTTCCGCAAAGGCAGGAGCAGTGAAGCCCGAGGAAGGCCTCGTGCTCATGACGGACGACGCCATCAAGGCCACCGTAACCTTCTCCAAGGAGGAGACGGGCCTTGCGGGCAAGGAGATCCCGGGAGCGAAGATCACCCTGAAGACGACGACCGGAGCTGACCTTTCCAAGGCAACGAGGAAGTCCGGCCCCGAAATGAAGTACGACTCCGAATCCAACACGATTTCCTGGACCAGCGGCAGCGAGCCCCTGATCCTGGAAGGCTTAAGGGTCGGCGAGTACGTGATGAGCGAAGTTGCCGCACCGAGCGGCTACGCGGTAGCGACGGACATCAAGTTCAGCGTTGAAGACGACGGAAAGATCAAGGCAACGGGCGTGAGCGCGGCAGCGGTGAAGCCGGAAGAAGGACTCGTGCTGATGACCGACGACGCCATCAAGGCAACGGTAACCTTCTCCAAGGAAGAGACGGGCCTTGCGGGCAAGGAGATCCCCGGAGCCAAGATCACCTTAAGTTCCGCCACGGGTGCGGACCTTTCCAAGGCAACGAGGAAGTCCGGCCCTGAAATGAAGTATGACGAAAAGACGAATTCCATTTCCTGGACCAGCGGCAGCGAGCCTTTGGTACTGGAAGGCTTAAGGGTGGGCGAGTACGTGATGAGCGAGATCGCGGCGCCCAGCGGTTACGCCGTTGCAACGGACATCACCTTTAAGGTTGAAAGCGACGGAAAGATCAAGGCAACGGGCGTGAGCGCGGCAGCGGTGACTCCAGACGAGGGACTTGTCCTGATGACGGATGATGCCATCAAGGCAACGGTAACCTTCTCGAAGGAAGAGACGGGCCTTGCGGGCAAGGAGATCCCGGGCGCGAAGATCACCCTGAAGACGACGACCGGAGCTGACCTTTCCAAGGCAACGAGGAAGTCCGGCCCCGAAATGAAGTACGACGAAAAGACGAATTCCATTTCCTGGACCAGCGGCAGCGAGCCCCTGATCCTTGAGGGACTGCGCGTCGGCGAGTACGTAATGAGCGAGATCGCGGCGCCCAGCGGCTACGCGGTTGCGACGGACATCACGTTCAGCGTTGAAAGCGACGGAACGATCAAGGCGACAGGCGTGAGCGCGGCAGCCGTAGATCCTGACGAAAACGTCGTTCTCATGACCGACGACGCCATCAAGGCAACGGTAACCTTCTCGAAGGAAGAGACGGGCCTTGCGGGCAAGGAGATCCCCGGAGCAAAGATCACCTTAAGTTCCGCCACCGGAGCGGACCTTTCCAAGGCATCGAGGAAGTCCGGCCCCGAAATGAAGTATGACGCGGAAGCAAACACGATTTCCTGGACCAGCGGCAGCGAGCCCCTGATCCTTGAGGGACTGCGCGTCGGCGAATACGTGATGAGCGAGATCGCGGCGCCCAGCGGCTACGCGGTGGCGACCGACATCACCTTTACGGTTGAAAATGACGGAAAGATCAAGGCAACGGGCGTGAGCGCGGCAGCGGTGACTCCAGACGAGGGACTTGTCCTGATGACCGACGACGCCATCAAGGCAACGGTAACCTTCTCCAAGGAGGAGACGGGCCTTGCGGGCAAGGAGATCCCGGGCGCGAAGATCACCCTGAAGACGACGACCGGAGCGGACCTTTCCAAGGCATCGAGGAAGTCCGGCCCCGAAATGAAGTATGACGCGGAAGCAAACACGATTTCCTGGATCAGCGGAAACGAGCCCCTGATCCTTGAGGGACTGCGCGTCGGCGAGTACGTGATGAGCGAGATCGCCGCACCCAGCGGTTACGCGGTTGCGACCGACATCACCTTTACGGTCGAAAATGACGGAAAGATCAAGGCAACCGGAGTGAGCGCGGCGGCGGTAGATCCTGACGAAAACGTCGTTCTCATGACCGACGACGCCATCAAGGCAACGGTGACCTTCTCGAAGGAGGAGACCGGCCTTGCGGGCAAGGAGATCCCGGGAGCGAAGATCACCCTGAAGACGACGACCGGAGCTGACCTTTCCAAGGCAACGAGGAAGTCCGGCCCCGAAATGAAGTATGACGGTGACACCAACGCGATCTCCTGGACCAGCGGCAGCGAGCCCCTGATCCTTGAGGGGCTGCGCGTCGGCGAGTACGTGATGAGCGAGATCGCGGCGCCCAGCGGCTACGCGGTGGCGACCGACGTCACCTTTACGGTTGAAAATGACGGAAAGATCAAGGCGACGGGCGTGAGCGCGGCTGCGGTTACGCCCGACAAGGGACTTGTCCTGATGACGGATGATGCCATCAAGGCCACCGTAACCTTCTCGAAGGAAGAGACGGGTCTTGCGGGCAAGGAGATCCCGGGCGCGAAGATCACCCTGAAGACGACGACCGGAGCGGACCTTTCCAAGGCAACGAGGAAGTCCGGCCCCGAAATGAAGTATGACGGTGACACCAACGCGATCTCCTGGACCAGCGGCAGCGAACCTTTGGTACTGGAAGGCTTAAGGGTGGGCGAGTACGTGATGAGCGAGATCGCGGCACCCAGCGGCTACGCGGTTGCGACGGACATCACCTTTACGGTTGAAAATGACGGAAAGATCAAGGCCACGGGCGTGAGCGCGGCGGCGGTTACGCCCGACAAGGGACTTGTCCTGATGACGGATGATGCCATCAAGGCCACCGTAACCTTCTCCAAGGAGGAGACCGGCCTTGCAGGCAAGGAGATCCCGGGCGCAAAGATCACCCTGAAGACGACGACCGGAGCGGACCTTTCCAAGGCATCGAGGAAGTCCGGCCCCGACATGACTTACAATGCCGAAGCAAACACGATCTCCTGGACCAGCGGCAGCGAGCCTTTGGTACTGGAAGGCTTAAGGGTGGGCGAGTACGTGATGAGCGAGATCGCGGCGCCCAGCGGTTACGCGGTGGCGACCGACATCACCTTTACGGTCGAAAATGACGGAAAGATCAAGGCAACCGGAGTGAGCGCGGCTGCGGTATATCCCGACGAAAATATAGTGCTGATGACCGACGACGCAATTCCTGTAATTATCATCACTCTTAAGGAGGTAGGCAAGGAAGAAGAACTGCCTGGAGGAACCTTTGAACTGCATGTGACATCTGATGTAGATCTATCGAATGTAGAACGTGTATCTGGCCCTGAGATTCACTATGATCCGGAAACAAACACGATTAGTTGGACGAGTAGTGATGAGCCGTTAGAGATACGCGGGCTGCCAGAGGGATCATATGAAATCACTGAGAAAGAGGCACCGACGGGATATGAGAAGTCGGAGGACGTTAGATTCGAAGTTGATGAAGATGGTAACGTTAAGAAGACTTCAGAAGATGACAAGCCTAACACAGTTGAAATTTTGAATACATATACAGGGGACACCCCTGGAGGCGGTGACACGCCTGGTGGGGACACGCCTGGTGGAGGAGATACCCCTGGAGGCGGTGACACGCCTGGTGGCGATACGCCTGGCGGAGATACCCCTGGCGGTGGAGATACGCCTGGCGGGGACACCCCTGGCGGAGGAGATCAGCCTGGTGGAGGAGATACCCCTGGCGGCGGAGACACGCCTGGAGGAGATACCCCTGGCGGTGGTGACACGCCCGGAGGCGGAGATCAGCCTGGTGGCGGAGACACTCCCGGAGGAGATACCCCTGGCGGTGGTGACACTCCCGGAGGCGGAGATACCCCCGGAGGCGGAGACACGCCTGGCGGTGGTGATACCCCTGGAGGCGGAGATACCCCTGGAGGAGATACCCCTGGCGGCGGTGATACCCCTGGCGGTGGTGATACGCCTGGAGGCGGAGACACGCCTGGCGGCGGTGATACCCCTGGAGGAGATACCCCTGGAGGCGGAGACACCCCTGGCGGAGGAGATCAGCCTGGTGGAGGAGATACCCCTGGAGGCGGAGACACGCCTGGTGGCGATACGCCTGGTGGGGACACCCCTGGCGGTGGTGATACCCCTGGAGGCGGAGATACCCCTGGCGGAGACACTCCTGGAGGAGACACCCCTGGAGGCGGAGACACCCCTGGTGGTGGAGATACCCCTGGAGGCGGAGACACGCCTGGAGGAGACACCCCTGGCGGTGGTGATACCCCTGGCGGCGGAGACACGCCTGGTGGTGATACGCCCGGCGGAGACACCCCTGGTGGTGGAGATACCCCTGGAGGCGGAGACACACCCGGAGGAGATACGCCTGGCGGTGATACCCCTGGTGGTGGCGATACCCCTGGCGGCGGAGACACGCCTGGAGGCGGTGATACCCCTGGAGGCGGAGATACCCCTGGCGGTGGTGATACCCCTGGCGGAGATACCCCTGGCGGAGACACTCCTGGCGGAGACACCCCTGGTGGTGATACGCCTGGAGGCGGAGATACGCCTGGCGGCGGAGACACCCCTGGCGGTGGAGATACCCCTGGCGGAGACACGCCTGGCGGCGGAGACACGCCTGGCGGCGGTGATACGCCCGGAGGAGATACGCCTGGAGGCGACACGCCTGGCGGAGGAGATACCCCTGGAGGAGATACCCCTGGAGGAGATACCCCTGGTGGTGACACGCCTGGCGGCGGTGATACGCCCGGAGGAGATACGCCTGGAGGCGACACGCCTGGCGGAGGAGATACCCCTGGAGGAGACACCCCTGGTGGTGATACGCCTGGAGGCGGAGACACACCCGGAGGAGATACCCCCGGAGGCGGAGACACCCCTGGAGGCGGAGACACCCCTGGTGGAGGAGATACCCCCGGAGGCGGAGACACCCCTGGTGGTGATACCCCTGGCGGTGGAACGACCCCTGGAGGAGACACCCCTGGTGGAGGAGATACCCCCGGAGGCGGAGACACCCCTGGTGGTGATACCCCTGGCGGTGGAACGACCCCTGGCGGAGACACACCTGGCGGTGGAACGACCCCTGGAGGAGATACGCCTGGTGGTGATACCCCTGGCGGTGGAACGACCCCTGGAGGCGGAGACACACCTGGCGGTGGAACGACCCCTGGAGGCGGAGACACACCTGGCGGTGGAACGACTCCTGGAGGAGATACGCCTGGCGGAACGACCCCTGGAGGAGACACGCCTGGCGGAACGACCCCTGGAGGAGATACGCCTGGCGGAACGACCCCTGGAGGAGATACCCCTGGTGGAACGACTCCTGGAGGAGACACGCCTGGTGGAACGACCCCTAGCGAAACGACCCCTGGCGGAACGACTCCCAGCGGCTCAACGCCTAGTGGAACAACGCCTGGCACCACGTCCAGTGTGGAGAGTACTTCCGGAGGCAGCGTTGCAAGTATCACTGACACGGCAGCACCTCGTACTCAGGATATTCCTCCGTACGGCGCAGTGATCGGAGCAATCGCATCCTTGTTTGCAGCATTTGCTTGCGCGATGAAGAGAAAAAAGAAATACTAACATAAATAGGCAATTTGCCGCAGAATGTACCGACCCCCAAAAGTTAGACATAAAATCTAACGATTTGGGGGTTGGTTATTTATTGGCGGTGTATTATTATAAAACTATGAAAAATCATACTATTCATCCGATCCCGCCGTTTTATGATGAGAATTCAAGCATATTGATCCTCGGGAGCTTTCCTTCCGTGAAATCCCGCGAGCAGATGTTTTTCTACATGCATCCGCAGAACAGGTTCTGGAAGGTGATCGCAATGGTCTTTCATGCGGACAAGCCGGAAACAATTCCCGAAAAGAAAGCGTTTCTTTCACAGCATCACATTGCGCTGTGGGACGTGATCGGGTCCTGTGACATCGAGGGCTCGTCCGATTCAAGCATCGAGAACGTCGTGGCCAATGATATCTCGGTGATCCTAAAAAATGCTAAGATCAGCGGCATCTTTGTAAACGGAAAGACGGCGGAGAAATATTATAAAAAATATATCGAACCGAAAACTGGCATCAAGGCGGTCTGTCTGCCGTCCACCAGTCCTGCCAATGCCGCCTGGAGCGTCGATAAACTTGTAAAACACTGGAGCGAGGAAATTGGAAATATGGCAGAAGCTGCCATTTCAAAATAAAAAAAGGGGGATTTGAATATGGAGGGAATGGTCTTTTTTATTGGATTGATCGTCGTTGTTGTGCTCATTGTCTTGTTTTTCGCATTTCTGGCACCGGATTTGGGCGATGCCATCATCGAGATGGATAGTCATAGAAGCTTCAGCCGTCGTGGTGGGCTGCTCGCTTTATTGGCGCATTTAGGGAGGTTCGTCCGCGGAGCATCGGGTCAATTTGAAGAGGATCCCACCATAGACATTATTTCCTCGAGCCCGCTTTTCAAGGACGAAATACAAGAAAAAAAGAAGAATCATGCGGATTGGAAATGCCCTAATTGTGGCAGAATGAATCATGACTTCCAGGAGCTATGTGCCTGTGGTCAGGACAGGGATGACATAGAACAGAACAAATAAGTTTCCGTCACGGAAAAGGAAGAATGCAAAATTCTTCCTTTTTTGTTGATTTTTAATGACAAATGAAACTTCTTGTTGCTATAATAGAAATGCAACAGTTTCCGTTCAGATTCTTTTGAACATGACCCCGAAGTGACGACAGAAAGCAGTGACAACATGATTACTCGAAGATCCTACAGAATAGCCACGTCTGCGGCGCTATTTGTTGCCGTCATGTTATTGATTCTATTTTCCTACTCCAATTATCACATACGGAACGATCAGATTGCCGAAGGATATTTGGATCTGCCAGGTCGCGATCTTCAGAGCACCATTTATTCGCTCGACGGAGAATGGATGTTTTGCCCTGAGGAATATGTTGATCCCATGACGGATCTTTCCGCACGCCCTGCGGTTTCTAAGATCAAGGTTCCCGGTTCTTTATATCAGCTCGCTCCCAACAAAAAAGAAAAGCTTTTGTCTGGCACGTATCAGCTACGGATCAAGGTGGATCAGCCAGGGATCTATTGTCTGAAAACCTCGCTTGTGTCTGGCGCGTACAGGCTTTATTGCAATGGGGAACTGACCTGTGAGGTCGGCACCCTTGGAACCGCTGACAGCGCCGAAAAAAGCGTGTGGCAGCCGAAGGTATGCCTTCTTGACACGAACACCTGCGACCTTTTGATCACCATTCACGTATCCAACTATAACTGCAGGCACGGCGGTCTGATCAAAAGCCTTTACTTCGGAACGACGGAAACCATCTACTATTTTCAGACCATGCAGACCATTAAGAGCGCCATTATCATTGGCATCTTTTTGGGCCTTGGCATTTATCTGCTGCTTTTGACGTGCATGAATGAGCACCGAAAATCAGGCCTTGGGCTCGGTATCTTTTGTATGGGCAGCGCCCTTTTGGAAGGCGTGTTGGATGAGAATGTCTTCTTTTACTTTTTCAGGGATCTGCCGCTGATCATACCCATGAAAGGGCAGTTCATCGCCTGTACCATTTTGATCACCTCCGTCTTTTACTTTTACAAGCATATCTATCCGATCCCCAGGTGGAAAAAGCTTTATTTCGCCGTGGAGCTTTTGAATCTGGTTTATCTGGCGCTGCTAATCCTGGCGCCCACCTATGCCGTGATGTCCGTGTTGGGCGGGTTTTGCACGATTCTGTTGGTGGTAAACCTGATCCCGCATCTCATCCAGATTTTGTATGCGATCCGAAAGCCGCAAAGCTACGCAGGGGTCTCTTTGCTGAGCATCATTGTTTTGTTTGTCTTGGCCTGCCTGCAGTTCTACTTTGTGAACACCGGAAAAAGCGTGCTCTTTTACGTCAGGGAAAACCTTTTCATCATTGGAATCCTGTTCTTCCTCCTGTGTCAGATCAACATTTTGCTGACGGACGTTGACAGGGCCTATCAAAACGCAAAGCTCGCGGACTCCATGGAGATCGCCTATCTGCAGGCGCAGATCTCGCCGCACTTTATGTTCAACACGCTGAATAACGTTTCTTACTTGATGACAAAGGACGTTTCAAAAGCGCAGACGCTCCTGCTTCAGTTCTGCGAGTTTCTGAAGGTAAAGCACAAATTCGATTATCGAAAGCAAGTTTTATATACGCTCGGCGAAGAGATAGACTTCTTAAGGTCCTATGTTGCCATCGAAAACATCAGACTGCATGACGCGATCACGCTTTCGATCCGGGTGGAGGACGAGCTTAAGTCCGTGAAGGTCATGCCGCTGATCCTGCAGCCCCTTGTGGAAAATGCGATTAAACATGGCTATGATTCAAAGCCAATGACCATCGAGATCACCGTGACGGAGCAGCAGGAATGTTATGAGTTCACGGTGAAGGATAATGGCAGGGGCATGAATGAGATGCAGGTCCGAAACCTTGGCGGAGCTGGGAGCAAGGGAGTCGGAATCTCAAACATCAATTACAGGCTGGAAAAATATTGCGGGGAAAGGCTTCACTTTGAGAGCAGTCCCGGCGTTGGCACGACGATTCATTTTCAGTATGCAAAGGAGGGGTGGCAGGCATGAGAGTCGTGATCGTTGATGATGAATTTCCTTCGGTGGAATATTTAAGAGCTCACCTGGAGGAGTATCCGGAGCTAGAGATCGAGGCAACCTTTACGGATCCCGCAGAGGCGCTTTCTTACCTGATCCGGAATGATTGTGACCTTTTGTTCCTTGACGTGGAGATGCCAAACATCAGTGGTCTGTACATCGCGGAGCAGGTCGTGCATCTTCATCCGCAGACAAACATCTGCTTTATCACGGCGCACTCGGAGGGGGCCGTAAAGGCATTTGAATTAAATGCGATCGATTATATTCCAAAGCCGTTCACGGCGCAAAGACTTGAGCAGTGCCTGCGTCGGATCAAGGAGCGCCCGCCCGTCGAAAGCGAAAGCTTTGAGTTTCTCAGTCAGGGCACCGATTATTCCCTGAACATCATTTGTGGGTACAATGCAGAGGACGTCGTCCTGATCAATGTGCAAGACATTTATTACTTCGAGACCATGCAAAGCACCGTGTTCATTCACACGAAAAACCAGGTTTATCGAGGGAATAAGCCGCTAAGCTTTTATGAAGAGAAGCTGAAGGCACTTTATTTTTTCAAGACGCACAAATGCTTTTTGGTCAATCTTTCCAAGGTAGATCGCTTCAGCCCCAGGATCAATTACACCTATGATATTTTTTTCAAAGACATCAAGGACCGGATCCCGCTGAGCAGAAATAACGTTAAGGCACTCAAAAACTATTTACACTAGCATCGTTACGAGGAGGTAACATCATGGCAGCAGACACAATCACTTTGCAGGAACTGAAAACGGGGGACATCATGCTTTTCTCGCCGACGGACGAGGCGATATCCAAATTGATCGTATTTGTGACGCATTCCAAGGTGAGTCACACGGGAATGGTGGATTACAATCCGGCGTACATCATCAACGAACAGGGCGAGGGCGCAATGAGAAGGCTTCTTGGAGCGCCCGGAGAGCGCACGATCTATATTCGTAGACTAAAGAACGCTCCGGACACTTCCAAAGTCGTGGACATCGCGATGGAATATGTCAACGAACAGCTTCCGTACCCCAAGAGCAATCTGTTTTTCCTTGGGATTTACGTGCTGGCGGGCGAATTCATTCCGGACACGCTGACCGGCGAGCTGATCAAGAATCTTCTGCGGGTTGTTTGCTATGAGCTGATCAAGCTTGTCAATGAAAAGAGGTTCCCTGGCGTGGACACGCCCATGGTTTGCTCGCAGTTCGCGGCGTTTTGCTATGACCAGACGGCGCTGAAATATGGCCCGGAATATAAAATCCATTACAACGAAAAGGTTGCCACCGTTCCGTCCCTGATCCGAACCATTTTGGACCAGTTGATAAAGGAGCCGGAAAAGACTTACCGCCTGGATGCACCGAAAAAAGGACTGTTAGGAGAAGTCGAAGAAGAGCTCATGTCGGCAGAGGAGTGCTGCGGCAAGCTTCTTGAACACCTGACAAAGAACCGCCTGATGGAAGGTGCTTCGCCGGAGGCGGCAGATGGTGCGATGAAGGCATCCGATGAGATGATGGCGGCGCGTCCCACCAAGGTTTCGGATGAGGTGATCGCGGCTGTATATCAATACGGCAGGCTACTTCTTGCACTCTTTGGTTCGAAGGAGCTGGGGGAGGACGCGAAGACCGTATCTGCCAAGGAAATTCAGGAAGTGTTGGAGGAGCTTCTTCGCTTCCAGGAAACCTTTGTCACGCCGGAAGACCTTCTGTCCAACACCACTAACTTAGAAGACATGGGCATCCTGACTTATACGCAAGAAGACCTTGATCGATATAAGTAATGCAATGCATTCATTTCCCACAGTCGCTTTTTGGCTAGAATTTGGCAAAAAGTGCATATGAATTCTCCGGCGCAGGGCGTATACTGTACTTATAGCTGAGGAGCCGTAATGAGAAGGTGCGGCGCCTCGACAGTATGCAACGGAGGGTGAAACATGGCAGGACATTACCAAAATTTCAAAACGGTCGTTTACATTCCGGCTGAGGTTGCAAGGGATTTCACGAAGGAAAAACTGAGCAACGATCTTGCATTTCTTGAAAAGTATATTGGACTCGACAAGGTTTATCTGGAGTCGCACAGAACGGACGTCGATGTGTCGGAAGAGCAGCTTCTGATGATCAAGGAATTCCTCGAGTCGAAGGGCGTTGAGGTGTCAGGCGGCATAACGACCACCATCAATGATTTCGAAGGCGCGGAGGCAGGAAAGCAACGGCTTTTCGAGACTTTTTGCTACACGGATCCTGCCATGAGAAAGCGTCTGAAGGAAATCTCGGAATATGCGGCGTCCATCTTTGACGAGGTTATTTTGGACGACTTTTATTTCACGAACTGCTCCTGCGAGCGTTGCATTCAAGCAAAGGGCGACAGGGATTGGGTGGATTTCCGAAGGGACCTTTTGCGAGACGTTTCGGAGAACCTGATCGTAAAGCCCATGAAGGCAGTCAATCCAAAGGTTCGCGTCATCATCAAGTACCCGAACTGGCGGGAGTCCTATCACTTTACGGGCTATGTTCCTGAGGTGCAAAAGGACATTTTTGATGCGACCTACACGGGGACGGAGACCCGCAGCGTGAAATATACGGATCAGCATCTGCCGGAGTATTTGAGCTATTCTCTGGTGCGATATTTTGAGAATGGGTGGCCTGGTCGAAATGGCGGCGGTTGGTTTGACACTTATCAGTGCTGGTCGATCGACCGGTACTTGGAGCAGGCGTACCTTACCGCATTCGCAGGTGCAAAGGAATTGATGCATTTCATGTGGAATGATCTGATCGACAATCCCCTTGTCGCGCCGATGGGGTTGCAGCTTAAAAAGATCGATGAGATGCTTGGCAAGGATGCGAAGCCTTGCGGAATACCGGTTTACGTGCCGTTTGCCTCAAGCGGCGAGAACCATTTGGAAATGCGTCTTGGAATGCTGGGACTTCCCATCGAGCCGACGCCGTATTTCCCTGCAGAAGCAAAGAAGCTTTTCCTGACGGAGAGTGCCCTTGCGGACAAAGAAATCGTTGAGAAACTGACGGAGTTTGTAAGGCAGGGAGGCGATGCCGTGATCACGACGGGGTTCCTACGCGAGGCAGGCGAGGAGCTTCGCAAAGCAGGCCTTACGGAAGCGCGTCTTACGGGAAGAAGTCATGTTGTCACACGCTATCATGCGACAGGCGATTTTACGGGATATTATGAAAACGAAAAGGGGATCCTCTTCCCTGAGATCATGCATGGAAACAACATGTCTTGGTCGCTCCTGAACGGCGGTGACGGAGATTATCACGCAACGCTGTTCCTTCGCAGTACCTATGGCAAGGGCAGGCTTTATGTCATGGGAATCCCCGAAAACGACGGTGATCTGAATCGCATGCCCACGGCAGCGATCGATGTTTTGAAGAGCGTTCTTTCGGATGGCGAATATTATTCCGGAAAGCACTTCTCAGCGTTCACCTATGAGGACGGGAGCCTGATCCTTTATCGCTACGTCAAGGAGCCGATCCGTTCGGATCGCGTGACGATCCACACGGACAGAGAGGTGACCGCGTTGATCGATGTCGCATCAGGCAGGAAGATCCCCGCGCGCAAGGTCGTGAAGTTCGTGGACTTCCGCCTGAAGGAGGTTTACGAGGCCGACGTCATGCTTTCGCCCGGCACCTTCCGGAAATATGTGTGGGAAAAAAATTAAAATTTTTCGTGGATTTCTTGCCAGTGGTTTCGTATAATTCTATGTAAGAAAAGTTGTTTGATTCCGAATAAGGAGGAGGATGGAAAAATGGAAGAAGACAAGAAGATGCAACCTTTAGGAGATAATGCTCTGAATAACGTGGCTGGCGGTGATGCCAGCGCAGACCATCGGATTCCCGGGCAGGATCCTACATACAGATATTTCAAATGCCCAAAGTGTGGTAATGAATTTGGAGCTTATACATGGGGAACGAATAAGGTAACATGCCATGGGGTTCCTTGGCATACCTTTGATATCAAATCTGATTACATGATCGAGTATCCTTTTAGCACAAATTAAGATATTTCGAAAGAAATCCTTAAGAATCATAGAAGGGGATGGTGAAACGGCCATGGGCATGATATAATGTCCATGGTCGTTTTTTGCTGGAAATATAAATAAACAAGCGGCCAAGGGAAGGAAACTATGGGGAACTTATTATATGATAACGCAATGGCCGTGATCGAAGAAGTGTCGAAGGTCGTTACGGGAAAAGATGATTGCATCAAAAAAGCCTTTGCGGCCGTGATCGCAGGGGGTCACATTCTGATCGAGGACGTGCCGGGCGTAGGTAAGACGACGCTCGCCTTGTCACTCTCTCGCGCCATGCGTCTTAAGCAAAACCGCGTGCAGTTCACGCCGGACGTCATGCCGTCGGACATTCTGGGATTTTCCATGTACAAAAAAGAGCAGAATACGTTTGAATATCATCCTGGCGCCATCGCCTGCAATCTGTTCCTTGCGGACGAGATCAACCGTACCTCGCCAAAGACGCAGTCTGCGCTTTTGGAAGTCATGGAGGAGGGCGCATGGACGGTGGACGGCGTAACCAGAAAGGTGGAGGATCCGTTCATTGTCATCGCAACGCAAAACCCGAAGGGAAGCGCGGGAACGCAGCTTCTGCCGGAATCTCAGCTGGACCGTTTCATGATCTGCATGAGCATGGGCTATCCTGAGCTCCGGGATGAGATCTTGATCGCGAAGGGCCGCAATCACGGCGTTTCTCCCGACAGTCTGCGGGACGTGATCGACGCAAAGGGTCTTGTCGCCATCAAAAATAAGGTGTCGGAGCAGTATGTGCACAATCACGTTTATGCATATATCGTAAAGCTTGTGCAGGCCACCAGGGAGAATCCCTACATCGAACTCGGCATCAGCCCGAGAGGCACCATCGCCTGCAGCCGCATGGCCATGGCTTGGTCGTTTTTGCAGGGCAGGGATTACGTGCTTCCTGAAGACGTGGAACAGGTCTTCCGCGACGTGGCCATGCACCGCATTGTCATGAATACAAAAGCACGAGTGGCTAAGGTCAGTCGCGAGGACGTGCTGACGGAGATCCTTGGGAACGTGCGTCAGCCGGCTTCCTTCATGGAAAGGAGCTAACAGTGCTTCGCTTTGTTTTGGTGCTTCCGATCGCTTTGGTCTTCTTATATTTGGCTTTGATTTTTGAAAGCATTGGCTTTGCGCTGCTGGGGTTCTCAGCAGTGGCTTTTGCCGTGCTTTCTTTTGTTTTCCTTTTGTACCTGCGCGGCAAGGTGAAGATGCGTCTTGTGATCCCGGCCAAGGTGGCAGACCGTGCGCAGGGCTTTACGATGCGGCTGGAGGTGTTGAACAAAGCCTTTTTGCCCATTGGAAAGCTTAAGGTCTTTGTGAAATACGGCGAGAGGACCCTCGACAAAAAAGAGAAAATGACGATCTGCCCCGAGGACGTTCCAAAAGGAGAAAGCGTGGAGCTTCGAAGGCTCTCCATCAGAGAGACGGGCTTTTACGAGTTTCAGATCAAGAGGTTTCGCGTGTACGATCCCTTCGGACTCTTTTATCTGACAAAGCGCGGAAAGAGCATTGCACACGCCATGATCCTGCCGGAGCTTAATGAGGTTCCGGTAAGGATCGGAGGAGGCGTCAAGCTTTTTTACGGGGAGTCGATGGAATATGATGACGACCAGCCCGGCATGGACGCAAGTGAGATCTTTGACGTGCGCGAGTTCCGCGACGGCGACAAGCTGCAGAGGATCCATTGGAAGCTAAGCGCAAGGATGGATGATCTGATGGTGAAGGAGGACTCGATGCCGAAAGCCTGTGCCGTTGTTTTATTTTTCCCAGAAGGGAGCATTTATGAAAACGGCGGGCTGGATTACCTTGCGTCCCTCTCCTATACGCTGATGGACGCAAAGATTGCGCATTACGCCTCCTGGCAATCCCAGTCTCGAAATGACGTAGTGAGAATGCGCATACAGGACGAGGAAAGCTTTTACGAGGCGATCACGACCTACATGCAGGATGTTTCGGTCAAGCTCGTGGACGGCGGTCTGGAGCGATATAAAGAGAAATATAAGGGCGAGCGGTACCTTCACAGCGTGCTTGTGGACGGCGAGGGGACGCTTTGGCTGGATGGAGAAGACTTGGGAAAGGCAAAAGCATTCCGCGAGGAACTGTTTTTGAGATAACATGAAGACAAAGAAATCCGTACAATGGGAAAAAGTAAATAGGCTTCCGGATACGGAATGGAAGGGCCTGTTGGCAGGAGCGGCGTGGGAAAGCGCCGGCATCGTGTTGCTGCTTTTAGCGTCTGTTTTTACGCTGTTCCAACTGCCCGGAGAAATGTATATTTCCCGAGGTCACGTGCTTGCACTCATTGTCAGCGTGGCATGTGTGGTGTTCCTTCGGGAGGTACTCTTGCTAAGGCTCCTTGATGCCGTGCAGAAGAAAAAGCTTGCAATGCTTCTTCGCATTGTCGTCATGGCAGCGGTTGCGCTTCTTGTGGCCGGGATCCTTTGGCGTTACGGGAAGGTCCATTTTGACGAGCTGGAGGATGGCTTCCTCGCCTTTGCCAAGAATTACTGTGAGGACTATAACCTCACTTTTCAAAAGAACGTTGTCATATCGGGAGGAGACGAGGACGAGGTTTCCATCTTCTTTTGCTTTGCGGCGCTCTGCATTTTTACGGTTCTTTTTGGACTTTCGCCCATGGGCAGAAGGAAGTATTTGTTCCTTATGCCGCCCATCTCCATGTTCGCCTTTATCATGTATGTTGGAAAGACGCCAAAGTGGAGCGTGATCTGTCTTGTCCTTGCAGGCGCCCTGATGATCCACAGGAGCTGGAGAAAAAAGGGATATTATAAGAGCAATGCCATCGTGATCGCGGCCGCCGTGGGGCTTCTTTTACTTGTCGGCGTGATATACCAGCCCGCGGCGAGGCAAGTCCTTTCGCACTCTCGGGAGGTCAAAGCCTTCGAGGCAAAGCTGGAAACCAACGTAAAACACTTTTTCACCAGCTTTTCCGCGCCGAGGGGCAGGGGTGCGGACAAGTCCGTATCAAACAACGCCCCGAAGTATCGGGATGAAAAGATTCTGACGATCCGTCTCGACCATGCGCCGGAGGGAAATCTGTATCTGCAGGAATATTACGGAGAACGCTATGACCACGGCTTATGGACCACAACGCTGGAGGATTTTTCCACCTTCTGCGCCCAGGAGGGGATCAATGAAGCCATGGCGACCAATTCCCTGTCCAGCTCCGTGTATCGCTGCTTTTCCCAAGAGGATTATGAACAAGTGCTTCGGGATAAGGGCAGACCGCTTTCCGATGCGAAACAGCACTTTGTTTCACAGTTTGAAATCCAGTACAAGAACAGGAACGCCGGGTCAATGCTGCTGCCTTACGGGACAAACGTTGCAGGGAATCCCGAGGTGGTCTTTACGGGGAGTACGGTCCCGCAGAAAAGGGCCGGAACGCGTAAGGTCACCTTTGAAGGCTGGAACAGCAGCGAGCTGGATCCACTGTCCCTGACCTATGGTAAGACGCAGGTCATAAATCAAAGGTCCGAAGAAGAAAAAACATTTTGGAACGCTTATAACGTCTATGTCAGACAGCAGTATCTCGAATATCCGTCGTTTTTGGAAAAAATCGCAAATTATGAATATTATTTTTCCACCATGGGCGGCGTACAATACGATTCTAGAATCAGCGTCATAATCCCGGATGATCAGCAGTATTCGGTCGAATATAAGTTGACCGATATGATCGCGGAAGAGCTGGAAAGGAAAGGGATTTCCATAGAAGAGATCAATTTTGAGCTTGCCACCTCCAGTGCAAGCAACTCAAAAAGGATCTCCCATGCGGAACAGCTCCAGTGGATCATGACAAATGGGAATTCCGTTTATAGCTGGGACCTGGATCCCTTGGGAGAGGATGAGGATCCCATCGAGTACTTCCTGAACCATCCAAGGAAAGGATATTGTACGCATTATGCATCCGCGGCAACGCTTCTTCTTCGGAGCGTTGGCGTGCCTGCGCGGTACGTCACGGGCTACATTGTGAATGCGGCATCCTTTGAGAAGCAAAAGGATGGAAGCTACGAGGCACAGGTGATCGACCGAAACGGCCATGCCTGGGTGGAGATTTATCTGGACGACATTGGCTGGGTGCCCTTTGAAATGACGCCGGGCTATGAAAGCACGGGCGAGGCGATCCCTACCAGCAAGGAGATGGAAGAGGCAAGGCGTGAGGAGGAGAGCACCAGACAGTCTCAGGAAGCATCCAGTGAGGCAACGCCGAATCCGGAGGTAGTTTCGACGCCGGATCCTACGGAGGAGCCTGCGGTTACGCCCACGGAGCTGCCCGCGGCGGAAAAGCCAAAGGACAAAAAGGTCGGAGAATCCGACACGGAGGATGGCGGCGACCAGAATGGCAGCTTACGCAAACCCTCCGCGGGACTTGTGATCGCAGGGATCGTCATAGCCCTCGCACTCATAGGACTCGCTACCTTCCTTGCGCGGAAAAGAGCCTCGGCAAGAAAGCTTGAGAGGGCGCTGAAGGGAAGGTATTTCAAGGTGGCCGTGGTCATCATGAACGGACGCATCTACAGGAAGCTTCGCCGCAAGCGGATGATCAAAACGCCCTGCCGCACGGATGCGGAATATGAAACAGCGCTCCGCTCCGCATTTGGCGCGGAAAACGAAGCACTGATCGGTCAATATATGCGTGTCGTAAAGGCGGCTGCCTTCTCGGGAGGGTCGATCTCCAAGGAGGATTGCCAGATTGTACGGAAAATTTACCAAATGCTTTAAGAATTGTCAGAAAAAAAGTTTCGTGATATAATAGAATGGCGAAGGTATCGAAATCACCTAAAACATTTGGGAGGATACGAAAATGGCATTTATCAATTTCATGGGGAAGTATATGAACTGGATCATCATCATCGGCGGCGTGGCAGTGCTCTTTTTCCTGATCAAGAACTATGTCAAGCTGTATAATAAAAAGAGCTTTATTCATGATGCCATGCATCGGAAGAATAAGGAATCTTACATCAATGCGAACACTGGTGAGGTGGAAGAGAGGGAGATCAAGGAGGCCGTAACGCCTGATACCATTCGGGATTATGAAAAATCCTTTAACGAGGTGGTTTCGGGTTATAACGCCTGCGTGCAGTTCATCCCGCTGTTTCCCCTGCTCGGAATCTTGGGTACGGTTGCAGGCCTTGTGTTCCAGGTGAAGTCACAGAATCTCGATGAGATGTTTAACTCCCTCGACATGGCACTCACCTCCACCTTCTGTGGTTTGATCGTGACCATCATCCTGAAGATCGTCGCTACCATTTCCGCGAAGCTGATCGAGGATACGGAGATCGTTCTGGATGATTACGACAAGAAGATCGACAACTCCGTGAAGCTCGGCAACATCACTTCGGAGTAAGCAGGCGAAGCATCTGGAGGGAAAAACATGAAGAGAAGACATCGGGCGAAATCAGACATATTGATCGACCTGACCTCCCTTTTGGACGTCATCTTCATTGTGCTTCTGGTCGTGATCGGACGGCAGATGACGTTGACGGATAAGCAGGCGGAGCAGGTCAAGGCAAGCGTGGCCGTGGAGGAAGCAACTGCACAGGCCGAAGTGGCGCATGCGAAATATCAGTTGTATCTGGATCAGTTGGACACGGCGGACACCTTGAATCAGATGGTGTGTGCCCTGACCGTTTATTGTTATTACAATGAAAATGACGTGACGGAGCGATACGTGGAGATCCTAAAGAAGGGCGATGCGGAGCCGACGGTGATCACGATGCGCGGAGAAGACGTTTCGAGTAAGCTGAGTGAGGTCAAGGCCACCATCATTGAGTATGTGCAGGACAATCACGACTTCCCCGTGATCCTTTCGTTGAACGAAGGGGATGAAAAGATTCTTTACCGCGACGAGAAGGCGATCAAAAATATTTTCGAAGAATTATCGGAAGACAAAGAGTATCCTAACGTGTACGTAAAGTACGGTAAGTACGTCAAGTAACCCGCAACTGGCACAAAAATAGGGGGTAACCGCCTATGATAGGGATCTTATTAATGATAGTGGGCGTGATCTTTGCTCTCATAGGATTCTTTATTTTGCTTGCGCTGATGTTCGAGCCCGTGTATAGCATGTACATGGTCATTTTCCGGCGTAAGGATGACTATGTTTACTACGAGACAAAGCCCGGCAAGGCGCTCCTGCAAAGAAACAAAAAGAGTCTGCGCGGATCAGGCTTCTTTTTCCTGATCGTCGGCATCCTGTTCATTGTGGCCGGGTGGTTTATTAAGTTTGGCCCGAGAGGCACGGATTCCCTGTTTTCCAAGCAGGTGGAGAGCGGCACCGGCAAGGGAGATGCCGAGGTCCAGAACATTCTCAGGGAATCGATCAACGACGCGGGGAATTTCGTGGACGCGAACGGCGGAGAGCATTATGGCTATGTGATCGTGACGGGGGAGACCGTTACCTACCGCGACGAATTCAAGGGAAACATTGAGGAATTTGAGAATTTTGTCAAGCAAATGAACGGAAAGCAGGAGCTTTATTTGGTGGACGAATTCGCCTCCGCAAAGACTTATCGTGAGGTAGTGCAAATTCTAAAGGATTATGGCATGAGATTTGATGATGAGGATGACGAAAAATGAGGATACGAGCAAAAGGTAAACTGCTTCTTTTGGCCTGCATCTTCTTCGTATTTTCAGTTGGATTTGCGGGCACGGAATCGGTGAAGATTTTAGATGAGCCGATCCCGCTGATCGATCTGAACGCGGCCATCAAAGACGCAAAGTATGGACAAAACGGAAATGAATCTCACCAGGACGGGGATGATCCCTCCAAGGCCTCAGAGCAGCAATATCCGGGCAAGGAGATCAAGATCCGCGTGCGCGGCGAAGCATGCTGGCTTGGTGAAAACAGACTGTTCTCCTTAAGCCCCTTAAGAGAGAGGATCGTCAAGAGCTACAAGACGGGTGATAAGGTCATCCTGGAGGATGATTTCGCCGAGTCGCATTACTACAAAGAAATCCTTGCGATCTTAGAGCAGCTGAACGAGGAAAAGGGAATTCCATTCTTTGAGAAATAGAAATGGCGGTGGAAACGTGAAGAATAGAAGAAAAATTTGTATTTTTCTCGCACTTGTCCTGACATACGTAACGATGACTGCCTCATTGCCGCTGTCTTTTAAAGAGATGGCGTTAGACACGGAAAAAAACGTGGTCTATCAAAACGAGAGCGCAGAGGTTTTTCTGATCAAAGCAAAGGCGAGCAAGGACAAGGCGAAGGAGCTGTATCATAAACAGAACTTCGTGATCTTCGGAAAGGTGAAGTCCAGGGACACCTCGAAAAAGCAATTCCAGCTTGGCATCGTGAGGGACCGGATCTCCAATGACACGCTGACCTGCAAATGGTCTGCGGCCACGGTGACGGATGCGGTTGCGGAGCTTCGAGGCGGCGACGTCGTAAAGGTGTACGGAGAGCTGAGCGTTGGGGCCCTGAACGGCAAATGGACCATGTCAGTTGACAAGGTTGAAAAGACCTTTGCAACCACCATATCGGACACGGCGTTTTCCGCGCTGAGCGGTAGAACGATCGATGAGGCGGAATGCGAGACGCGCACCCTGAATGACGGCAAGATCAAGTTCTACGTTCCCAAGGAATGGAAGAGCGTTGAGAAGAACATCATCGACAACAACCTTGGAACCATGGAGGGCTATCAGTACCGCCTGAACGAGATCGACCAGCATTCCATCAAGCCGGAGAGCTTGTTCGTATGCTATTTCAGCAATGAGCAAAAGCTCCTGCGCACCAGTGATAAGGGCCGCACGGAAGCGATCGAGCAGGAGATCATCAAGAACATCTGTCCTGAAAAGGATCTGCTCGGCAATATCAAGACTCCGAAGAGAACGCAGAAAAAGAAGACCTATTACGACGCGGAATATCACTACTATCAGGAAGAGTTCAAGTCTGAAGGCGGCCAGTCCTATCGCGCCGAATTTATCTTCCAGCCTGACGGCACCAACGGGTTTATCGTCTATCTCTATGTCTATCTCGAAAAGGATCACTTGGACGACGTGATGATCTTCCTTCGCATGGTGGAACCATAACGGCGGCGCCGCAAGGAGAGTAAATGCATCGTCCAAATAACAGGATTTGGACAGGAAAGGGATGCAAAGAAGTGAAAAGAAAAGTATTAGGAATCCTTATGACATTGGTTTTGTGCGTTGGCCTTGCGGCGTGCACGGATGCGAAGGGAAAGGAATCAGAAGAATCAAAGGTCAGCCAGGAACAGACGCAGGCCGGCAGTGAAACAGGAAATCCAAGCCAGCAGGGCGGGGAGACAGTCACGCCCGCGCCGGTGTATAGTCCGGTGGTCACGCTGTTTCAGGACTCTAACTTTGGCACCTATTATGCCTTGAATACAAATGGCGATAAGGTGGCGGAATATGATTGGGGTGAGATTTTTAATAACCTGAAGGAATCAGGGGCGACGGACGTTTCCTTCGCCACGATCTATGCCGCAGGCGACGGGGCGCTGTTCACCTATTGCTATCAGGTGAATAATGACATATGGACCTATCATGCATATGCCATCGATCCCAAGGAAAACAAAATGGTCGAGCTCATGAACGCAGATGAGGGCTGGTGGTTTGACGGCATGGATTACTATAACGGCAAGGTTTACGTAACGGCCGTCACCGAAGGCTATCAGAGAAAGGAATATGTTTTCTCCAAGAAGCCCAATTCCTTTGCGTTCACTCAGGAAGAGAACAAATATGACGGCGTGATCAAGGGCATGGAGGGCAGCTACATAACGCTTTATTCCGCATTGGTCGGGAGGTCTTACGGGACCTGTAGCATCACGCGGGTGCTGGAAGAGTGTGGCTTTGTGATCGGAAACAAGGACGGTAAGCACTACCGTTTCAAGATGGATGGAACCATAGAGGTCATTCCGGGTCTGGATAAGGACTATCTGAACATTTGCGGATATGACGCGTATGGAATGGTTTATTATACCGAAGATGAGTCCGGGCTCTACGGTCTTTACGTGAAGGATCTAAAGACCGGCGAGACAAAGGCAGTGTACCCTGGCAGTGATGATTTTATGTACCTTGGCTATGAGGACGCGATGGTTTATTACGCGGCTTTGTCGGATGGTTTTGTTTACAAGACGAATGCCGTATGGCAGTATAACCTTAGAACCCAAAAGAGCGAAAAGCTTTATGAGAAGACGACGATCCCCGGTGCATCTGAGGTGACGCCGGGCACCTATCTGTTCCGCGTGCTTAACGGGAAGATGTATTTCGTGGACGTTGTAGGGGATCGGCTGGAATGGGTCCGCGCGATAAAGGACGGTGGCACCGTACGCTTTGAAAACACGGGAATGCTGGTAGCTGAGAAAAATGTTTTCCGTTACGGCACCGTGATCTATGATACGTTTGAATCGAAGTGCCCTTATTGTGGCATTTACCTCGACAAGTATTACGGCGAAGCCTTCCAGCTGGATCCGTCGTACTCAAAGATGGCGGACCAGATCAACAAGGTGCTGAAGGAAGATCTTGATAGTACCATCAAGAATTACAAGGAGAACCGACGGGAGCTTACGGATGAATATTGCGAAGAGCATTTGGAAATGCCTTATGTTTACTGCGAGACCGTTGAGGATGAAGTGAACAACGTTCGGATCTTTGGTGACAGATATCTTGCGGTGGATTACAACAGCTATTGGTACGGCGGCGGTGCGCATGGCATGCCTTTCATGGGCCAGTACCTGTTTGACCTGACCACGGGCGATCGGCTGTACCTTAAGGATTTCTACACCGGATCGGAGCGGGATTTCAAGAACCTTGTGGCAAACAAGACCAGGGAAGATTTCTTGAGCTACGGGGATGACGAGTATGGCACTCCTTACTTTGCAACGGATGCAAGGGCACTTTTCAATGAAGCCTATGAAAACGCAGGCATTGAAAAAAGCCACGTGGAATTTTCCGAGGAAGGCATTTACGTGATCTATGATCCTTACGAAATGGGGCCTTTCGCTTCCGGATTCATTGAGATCTTCATTTCTTACGAGGAGCTTTTGGGAAGACCGAATCTATAATATATATTCCAGGAGGGTTTTGACGTGATGAAAAAGAATTGGCCACTGGACACTGCCGTATCCTTCGATCCGTATTTCGGCGAGCCCAGCCGCGACGGAGATCAGGGATATGAGATCTTGCCGGACGGCAAGGTGTTGTTCCGCATCAAGGCACCTTTTGCAAAAGAGGTTGCGATCGATCAGTTTGGAACGATCACGCAGCTTTCCAAGGTGACGGAAGAAGAGTGGGAAGGCGCAGTGGATCTGGGAAGAGGCTTTAAGTATTTCTTCCTGAAGATTGACGGCAACGAGGTTTTGAATCCTTACCTGCCCATTGGTTTTGGGTGCTGTCGCCCCATGAACTTTGTGGACGTGCCGGTTCCCGGCGAAGAGGACTGGGATCAGCTTCCCGGCATTCCTCACGGTGCCGTGACCAGAAGATATTTTGAATCCTCCGTAAGTGAGAAGCTGGAGATCTGTTGGGTATATACGCCCGCAAACTATGACCCTGCGAAGAAATATCCCGTGTTATATCTGCAGCACGGCTATGGCGAGAACGAGACTGGCTGGATCTTCCAGGGACATGCGGGACGCATTGCGGACAAGCTGATCTTTGAGGGAAAGATGGAAGAGATGATCATTGTCATGGGTTATGGCATGACCTCCACGAACAATCCTGCGCTGCGCTTTGGCGCTTTCACGGAAGTGATCGTAAAGGACCTGATCCCTTATATCGAAAAGACTTACAACGTTTACACGGACAAGTGGCATCGCGCCATGGCAGGCCTTAGCATGGGCAGCTACCAGACGAGCATGGTGACCATGTCGAATCCTGATCTTTTTGGTTATGTCGGCGTGTTCAGCGGCTTTATGAGCTTCCCTCGTCCGGACGGCTCTAAGGAACCGCACCTCGCGATTCTCGATGATCCCGAGAAGTTCAATTCAAGCTTTAAGGTGTTCTACCGCGCGATGGGTACGGAAGACAACTACTTTAACAGCTTTGAGCATGACGATGAGATGCTGAAGGGCAGACCCTTAAACATCACCAGAACTACCTTCCCCGGCGGCCACGACTGGAGCGTCTGGAGAAGATGCATACACGACTTTTTGCCGAGGATATTTAGAGATTAAATGAGTCCATGCTTCATTCGCAACATCCGTTGCACGGATGTTTGCTCATGAAATGGCTTCGCCATATGATCCAATAAAAAAGACCAACCTTCTGAATGCAAGCATTCGTCGGTTGGTTTTTTTATTGAATCGCATGGACTCAGGGTTACTCATACTGACTGGCATACAATGTGTAATAGAAGCCGCGGCGGCTCATGAGTTGATCGTGGGTGCCTTGCTCCACGACGTCTCCTGCATTGACAACTAAAATCTGATCCGCGTTTTGGATCGTGCTTAATCTGTGGGCGATCACGAAGCTTGTCTTTCCTTTCATCAGGCTTCGGATCGCCTTTTGTACTTGGCGCTCCGTGTTGGTGTCCACGTTACTGGTGGCCTCGTCGAGGATCAGCATGTTGGTGTTGTAAAGCATGGCTCTCGCGATGGTAAGGAGCTGCTTTTGCCCCTTGGAAATATTGCCGCCATCCTCGTAGATGATGGTGTTATAGCCCTTGGGAAGACGAAGCACGTAATCGTGGATCTTCGCTGCCTTGGCCGCGGCAATGACTTCCTCCTTGGTGGCATTTTCCTTGCCATAGGCAATGTTGTCAAAGATGGTGCCCTGGAAGAGCCAGGTGTCCTGCAGGACCATGGCGTAGTTCTTTCGAAGGCTTTCCATGGTGTAGCCGCGATATTCCTTATTGTCCACGGTGATCTCACCGGAGTTCACGTCATAGAAGCGCATGAGCAGGTTGATGATCGTCGTCTTACCAGCGCCCGTCGGTCCAACGATGGCGATGGTCTCGCCAGGCTTTGCCTCAAAGCTTAAGTCCTTGAGGATCGTCTTTTCAGGCACGTAACCGAAGGCGACGTGATCAGCACCTACCTCGCCCTCGCAGTGTTCCAAAACGGTTGCGCCGTAAAGGTCTGCGGCCTCCTCGGGCTGATCGAGCAGATGGAACACGCGCTCGCCTGCTGCCAGGGCACTGAAGATCTCATTGATGATGTTTGAGATCTCATTGATGGGACCGGAAAACTTTCGGCTGTACAGGATAAAGCTGGAAATCTGCTCGAGGCCGACAATGGCCTTCATGTAAAGCACCGCGCCGCCCATGCCGATGGCCGCAAGACCAAGGTTGGAGATCATGCCGATGGTCGGGCCCATTTTCATGCCCATGCCGTCCGCGTTGCGATAGGCCTCTGCCGCATTGCGGTTGATCTCACTGAAACGCTCTGACATCTTGTCTTCGCAGGCATATGCCAAAATGGTCTTCTGACCCGTGAACATTTCCTCGGCATAGCCGTTCATCACGCCGTAGGCCGCGCTACGCCTGGAATAAAGGGGCCTCGTGATCTTTCCCATGTGCTTGGTGTACCAGATGGAAAGCGGGATCGTAAAGATCATGCACAGCACCAGCGGTACGGAGATCCAGCACATGATGACAAAGCTTCCGACCACGGTGATCGTGCTGGTCAGGATCTGGATCACGTCCGTGGAAAGACAGGTGGATACCACGTCGATGTCATACGAAACACGGCTTATGATGTCGCCGGCCTGGTTCTTGTCAAAGTAGCTCACGGGGAGCTTCATGAGTTTGTCAAACACGTCCTGACGCAGGTTTTGCGCCACGCGCTTACCAACGCGAGTCATGCTGATGTTCACAAGGAAACCTAAGATGTTTGATCCGACATAGGCGAAGAGCATGAGGAGGGTGTAGTGCAGCACCTTTTGCATGTCCACCTGGCCGACGCCTTTTTTGTAGCCTTCCTCCGCAACGCCAATGGCCTTTCCGGCAAAGCGCGGACCAAGAAGGTTCCCCACATTGCTGACAATGGCACAGAGCAGCAAAACAAAGACGATCCACTTATATTTTGCAAGGTAGCGCAGGATCCTAAGAAGCGTTCCCTTCGCGTCCTTTGGTTTTTCTTTTTTTCCACCACGATCTCCAGGTCCCGGCATGGTGATTCTCCCTTCGGTCTATTTCCAGTTTTGATACGTAAGCACTGCCGCCCGCGGGCGGTTTATTTCTTGGTATTTAAGCAAGTGCCCCCATCTGTACTTCATAGGTTTCGCGATAATCCGGACAGGTCAGTAGCAGCTCCTCGTGGGTGCCGTAGCCGATGCACTTTCCGTTGTCCAGAACAAGGATCTTGTCCATGTTCATGACGCTGGAGACACGCTGTGCGATCAAGATCAGCGTGCATTCCGGATGGTGTGAAAGAATGGCCTTACGCATGGCGGCGTCGGTCTTATAGTCCAAGGCGGAAGAACTGTCGTCGAGGATCAGGATCTCGGGATTTCCGGCCAGTGCTCTTGCAACAAACATTCTTTGCTTCTGGCCGCCGGAAAGGTTTGCGCCCTTGATGGTGGCTTCATATTGCAGGCCCTGGGACAGACCGTCAACATATTCTGCCGCGCAGGCATCCTCTACGGCACTTCTGATGGCCTTGGGGTCAAGCTTACGCTCGAAATCGATGTTCTCATAAAGGGTGTTTTGGAAGATCATGTCGTTCTGGAAGACCGTGCCAAATTTGCGCCTAAGGTCATCCTTGGCATAATCGCCAACGGGCTTTCCGTCGATCGCGATGCTGCCTTCGTCGGCTTCATAAAAGCGCATGAGAAGGTTCACGATCGTGGACTTGCCACAACCCGTCGGGCCAATGATCCCAAGGGTTTCACCCTTCTTCATCGTGAAGGTTATGTCAGACAGGGCCTTTTCACGGGCCTCATCGCCAAAGTCGGCAATTTTAGCAGTCTCAGGCACATCTGGTCTGCCGCGTTTTTTCTTGTTGCTCATGTCTTCAAGCGCATTCGTCTCAGCATCGAGCTTCCCATAGCTGAAGGAAACATGTTCGAAGCGGATGAAGTCGGATCCGTCATAGTTTCCCTGCAGGGCGATGGAATTCTTTGTGTCAGTGACACCCGCCTCGGCTTCTTCCTCTTTCTTAGCAAGTTCTGCTAATTCCTGCGTGTCCATTGCGAGAACTTCCGCGATACGGTTCGCGCTGGCACTTGCCTTACTCATGGTGGTGAAGATGCGGGAGAGGCCCATCACGCCCATCGTGATCATATTAAAATAGGTCAGGAACGCCAGGATCACGCCAGGCTTGATCTCACCGAGGTTGACACGCAAGGCGCCATAGAACACGACGATGGAAAGGCCAATGTTCAAAAGGAACTGGATCACGGGCCCGGGCATTGCCATGACGGTCGCGGCTGCCACGTCGCTCTTTGTGAGCTCGCGATTGGACTCGGCAAAGCGGCGTTTTTCGAAATCCTCCTTGCTCAGGGCTTTCACCACGCGAATGCCAGTGATGCTTTCGCGCATTACGCGAACCACCACGTCGAGCTTTTTCTGAACCTTGGTGTACATGGGAATACCCTTGGAAGAAATGACATAGATGACCAGAATGAGAAGCGGCATCATGCAGATCAGGATGAGAGAGAGCTTGAAATCCATAAACATGGTCATGATCATGCCGCCGAGGAGCATCATCGGTGCACGCACGCAAAGGCTCTGCAGCTGTGCGCAGGCGGCCTGCACGTTATAGCTGTCGCTTGTCATGCGGGAGATCAGGCTCGGGAGGGTCAGCGCGTCAAACTGCGTACCCGTCAAATTCATGGTCTTTTCGAACAGGTTCTGGCGCACCTCGTAACTGATCCTGTGGGCGTTGTCGATGGCCCTTTTGTTTGCAATGACATTCAGCGCGCGGAACACAATGGCCGTCACAAACATGAGGGACCCCCAAAGAAGTACCCTCGAAAGTTTTCCGGAGGGCACGATCTCATCGATGATATATTCGAGAATGTAGGGAAGAGAAAGCTCGCTGACTGATCCCAAAAACTTGATCAGAATGGCCAGCGCAACTAACTTCCAATGCTTTTTGATATGATGAAAAATGAGTTTCATGTGTTTGGATCCCGTCTATTGATTTTTTGCAGGCCGATTCACGCGAAGGTTGATGAAGCGAAGCAGGCAGGCAACGCCCCAGCTGATCAGGACGATGGCGGCGAAGATCACCAGTGCGCCGCCAAGCCCCCAGCGATAAAAGCCATACCAGTCGTTGGTATTGGGCCATTCTCCCGTGCCATTGATCAGGATGTTCCCAAGGTAAACGCATCCGTAGAGTAAGGTTGGAATGCTTGCGAAGAAGGTCTTCCGGAACGAAATGGTTTCTTCCAAAAGGCAGAAGTCGATCATGCCAAGGACTGGCAGGATCAAATGGAAAAACAGATTGGAGCCAAGGTACATATAGCGGTGTCCGTACAGCACTCCAAGGAAGCAGGCAACCACGAGGAAGGTCACTGCAACGGAGGCCGCGGCCGCAAGCTTTAATGTCATCAGCCAGCCAGGAGTCTTTCCGCGCAGGATCAAAAAGACTGCAGCGATTACGCCGCAAAAGATATTGGAAAGCACGGTGTAATACTTCAGGTTCGCCCAGCCAGAGGAGGTGAGAAGCTCCCCTTCACTGCCGCTTCTAAGGACCATGATCCCTAGCCCCGTCACCAAGCAGATCACCATCAATATATTCAAAACGATCACAACTTTTTTTCTCATTAAAATAAACCTCCCAGGCAACTCGCTGATACTGATATCATATCATGTTTTTTGTGGGAAGCCTAGGGGGGCTTTTTATTTCTTGTGGGCAGTATTTGCTTTAAAAGCACGGGAAATTTCGGTATAATAGAATGCAACAAGCAAAGAAAGGATTAGGGGCGCATGGAACAGTACAAGGTTTTGATGGTAGATGACGATGAGGTGATCGCAGGCTCCACGGCGGAATACTTTAACATGTTCGACGTAAGGACAGCGTACGTGACAAGCTTTGACGAGGCAGTGGCGTTCCTTGAGGAAAACCAGGTGTCACTCCTGCTTTTGGACATCAATTTAGGGGACAGATCTGGCTTTGATCTTTGCAGGAAGATCCGCGAAGGCTACGACATGCCGATCCTGTTTATCAGTGCGCGGACCAGCGATGACGACGTTTTGATCGCGCTGAACATCGGCGGCGACGATTACATTAAAAAGCCTTACACGCTCAACGTGCTTTTGGCGAAGGTGAAGGCGATCCTTGGCCGATATGAAAAGGCGAGGGAGCTTGCGCAGCAGGCGGCAGAGCGCGCAGGCGACGGGACGGCTTTGAATTCAAGGGAGAACGGGAAAGAGAGCGGCATCGTGTGGCTTTCCGAAAGCATCGGCCTCGACGTGGACACGCATAAGCTTCGAAACGGTGAAGAGCTTCTCTCCTTAAAGGCCATGGAGTACAAGATGCTGAAGTACCTTACGGATCACGCCGGAAGGGTTGTCACGAAGGATGAGCTCTTAAAGAACGTCTGGGACGACGAGTTTATCGGTGAGGGCACGCTGGCGGTGCACATCAGGCATCTGCGCGAGAAGATGGAAAAGGATCCGAAGGACCCGAAGATCATCAAGACCATTTGGGGCGTCGGCTACATGATAGAGGAGCTTTATGAATAAATATCATCGCATTTTGATCATCGTAAGTGCCGTGCTTTTATTGGGACTTTTGGCATTTACGCTCTATACGGGGAAACGGTCCGGTGCATCGTCGGATGCAGAGCGCGTGGTTGCGCTGAATGCCATTGCAAAGGATGCCGGGGAACATTGGGAGGACCTGTCATTCCTTTCGAACAAGACCTATGGAACGAACTATGTGATCCTTAACACAAACAACGACTTGCGCTATGCCTCGAATGAGGATGGAAGTTCCATCCGCGGTTTGGAAGAGGCCATGAAAAACCGCCTGCTTTATGCATATGTCACACGAAACGGGCAGGTTTTGGGGAGCGTCATCCTTCCGGAAGAAGGAAACGGAAGCTACCAAAGCATGCGGATGCAGTTGATCCTTGGCTTTGGACTGATCTTTATCATATTCGTAGCTTGCGCGCTGCTTTACGACAGGTACGTGCAAAAAAACATCATCCAGCCTTTCCAAAACCTGAAAAACTTTGCGGGGAAGGTTGCAGAAGGACACTTGGATGAGCCGCTTCTCATGGACGAGCAGAACATGTTTGGCGCATTTTCCGAGAGTTTTGACATCATGCGTGAGCAGCTCCAGGAATCCCGCGAGCGTGAGATCGCATTGCAAAAAAAGGAGCGCGAGCTGGTTGCGTCCCTAAGCCATGACCTAAAGACCCCGATCACCGGCGTGAAGCTGACGACGGAACTCTTAAAGGCAAAGGTTTCCTCAGGCCAGGCGGGAGAGGATCCGGCATATCTTTTAGAAAAGCTCGACAACATCTACAAAAAGGCAGATCAGATCGACGTGCTTGTCAGTGACCTCTTCTCCTCGACCCTCGACGACCTTGGCGAGTTCACGGTAAGTTGCACGGACGAGGCGGCAGCAGTCCTTTGCGACATCATAAAGAAATATGATGACAGAGGCCTTGTGACCATCGGGGAGATCCCGAATGTCTTAGTCCGCATTGACGTAAGGCGCATGGGCCAAGTCATCGGCAATGTCATCGTCAATTCGTATAAATATGCCAACACAAGGATCGATGCGTCCTTTGCGTTGCAGGAGGATTACCTGCAGCTCGTGATCTCGGACCATGGCCCCGGGGTTTCGCCCGAGGAGCTGAGCCTGATCACGAATAAGTTTTACCGCGGGAAACAGTGGAAGGAAAGCAAGGAGTCGGGCAGCGGCCTGGGGCTTTACATCGCAAAAACCCTGATGGAAAAGATGGACGGCGAACTCCTGGCGGAAAGCGCGGGAGAAGGACTTTCGATCAGTTTGATCATCCCGCTGAGTTAAGCCCATAAGAATTTGATAAGAATTTCATAATACTGCGATAAGGAAGTTTTAGAGAAGACCATATATAATACAAACTGTAACGTACCTCATTTCGCGTGCAAACGAGCGGGATGAACTTCACGGAAAGGATGTATTAGATATGGCTTCTTCAATTTTAAAGACTGAAAAATTATGTAAATCATTTTCAAACGGCGGCGTACAACAGCATGTCATTAAGAATCTTGATCTTGAGATCCTAGAGGGAGACTTTACCGTGATCATGGGGTCGTCAGGCTCCGGCAAGTCGACGCTTCTTTACGCACTTTCCGGCATGGATAAACCCAACATGGGAAAAATCTTGTTTGACGGCAAGGAGATCCAAGGCTTTTCGAACGATGAACTTGCGGTCTTTCGGCGCGGGAACTGCGGTTTTGTGTTCCAGAGTGTCTATCTTCTCGACAACCAGACGGTGCTGGACAACGTGCTCACGGGTGCGCTGATCGTGCAAAAGAATAATGCGGAGCTGGTTTCAAAGGCGAAGGAATTGCTGAAAAAGACGGGACTTCACGAGGAGGATTTTAAGAAGTATCCGAATCAGCTCTCCGGCGGCGAGGCACAGCGCGTCGGGATTGTCCGCGCGATCATCAATGATCCGAAGATCCTCTTTGCGGATGAGCCCACGGGACAATTAAATTCAGCATCGAGTAAGGATGTGCTGGACATTTTCTCAGACGTACATAAGAACGGCCAGAGCATCGTCATGGTAACGCATGACCTAAAGACTGCGCTGCGTGCGACAAGGGTTTTGTACCTGCGGGACGGCGGCATCGTCGGGGATTATCGGATGCCGGTCTACGGCGAGGCGGACCTTAAGGAGCGCAGAAACGGGCTGACAAAGTTCCTGGAAGACATGGGATGGTAAAGAGATGAAGATTTGGAGATTATCATTATTTAACCTAAAGAAGAATAAAAGGGAAGCCATCGGCATCGCTTTTCTGACGCTGGTGACGACGCTGATGCTGTCGATCGTCGTATCGAATCAGAAGAAGATCGATACGGCCTTTGACGAGAGCTTCAAGGCATCGGGGAGCGTTGATACCTGCATCCGCATCAACAAGGACAAATATCATGACGCCTTTCGCACCATACTTGAAAAGGACTACAAAGTGGAGCGGTTGCAGGAAGGCCGAATGATCTACGCAGACATGACGGACGTGCGCGGCAGGGACGGCGGCATTGTCTCCTACAACATGATCTTTGTGGTTGAGAAGGTGGAGCGCAAGATGGAGTCCTTCATAAAGGGCGATCAGCTTCCAAACAGCGAGATTGAAAACTTAGAGCACCCCATCTGGCTTCCGAGCAGCTTTGAGATCGTCAAGGGTTATGTGCCCGGAGATATCTTTACGGTCCTTAAGGGCGGCAAGGAATATCCTTTCGAGGTCGCAGGTTTTTACGAGACGGGACTGATGAGCAATGACGGCGGAAGCTTTAAGATCATCATGACGGAAGATGATTATGACCTCTTTGCGACCTTGTTTCAGTCCTCCATCTCCGCCGAATGCATTGGCCTGTTTTTCGACGCGGGAGAGGATTTTGACTTTGAGCAATACGTGAACAAGTGTAACGAGGCGGCATCGGAGAACGTTTCCCTAAGCATGACGCATTATTGCTATCGGTACGAGAAGGAAAACGAAATCACGTTCCTTGAGATCTTCATGATGATGATCATTTTCTTGGCAATGGTGACCTTTGTGGCATCGCTCTTTTTGATCCGCCACAAAATCTCCAATGACATCGAGGACCAGATGCAGCAGATTGGCGTGCTGGAAGCTTTGGGATATCGTTCCAAGGAGATTTCGCTGGCATATCTTTATGAATATGTTCTCGCCGGCGGATGCGGCGCAGTGCTTGGCGGTATTCTTGCCGTACTGATCACGCCGATCGTGAACTTTGGCATCCGCATGATGATGGGAAGAAACGTTGTTGGCACGAACGGCATCTTCGGAGTTATATTGATCACGCTTTTGGTCATTTTGATCGTCGTGCTCTTTGCGCTCCTGAAGGCGAGACAGGTGAAAAATTATCCGCCCGTCATAGCACTCAGAAAAGGGATCAAGACGCATCATTTCGGCAAGAACGTTCTTCCGCTGGAGCGGTATCGCGGCAATGTCAATTTAGGCCTTGCAATGAAAGGGTTTCTTAGCAACGCGAAGTCCATTGTCGGTGTCATGATCTGCATCGTGGCAGCAGGCACGGCGATCCTGTTTTCGGCCCTCACCTTTGATTTCTTCAAGGATGACACGAAGGGTCTGATCAGCATGATGGGAACGGACACGGAGACGATCCACGTGCAGTTGATGAGCGGTGTGGATCCAGAACAAGTAAAAGAGGAGTTGTTAAAGATCCCGGAAGTGCGTAAGGCCGTGATCACCCACGAGGGCACCAACATTTCCGTAAAAGGTTCCTCGAATGATGCATATGCAACCGTGTTTGATGACTTCGCAAATGCAGAGGATATCTGGGCGTATGAGGGGAGATGTCCCGAGCGCGATGATGAGGTCATGATCGGCCTTAGGAGGAGCAGGACCGAAGGGATCGGCGTCGGCGACGCGATGGTACTGGAAGTGAACGGCATCGAAAAGAAGTATCTGATCACGGGTGTCATCGGGAGCCTTCATAATGGCGGAACCACGATCTATCTGACAAAAGAAGGCTACGAAAGACTCAACTACCACGCAAGGGCAAACATGTTGATCGTATATCCCCAAAAGGGCGTGGAGCTGAAGGATCTGGAGGCGGCAGTCACAAAGCATTTTGGCGGCAGCGCGAAGGATGCCATCGGCGAGAACCTGGAAGCAACTGATCTTGAGGCGAAAGTTAAGGCCGCCACGGAAGAAAAGATCGCAACGCTGATGATGCAGTATGGCGTAACCGACCTGGATTATGCCGTACAGGTGGGCGATCAGCAATTGATCAAGGGGAACAGCCGCGGCTTTGTGATCAAGGAGATTACATCCTACGAGGGCATCATTAAGACGCAGATGCTCCCGATCGCAAGAACCACCAAGGGCTTTACCTTTGCGGCCCTGATCTTGATCGCGGTCATCGTGGCGGTGATCCTGTACCTGATCACGAGCGGCGACGTCAGAAGACAGCGCCAGAGCCTTGGCATCATGAAGGGCCTGGGGTATTCGTCCAAGGATCTGATGACGCAGATTGCATTAAAACAAATGCCTGTGGTGCTTGTCGGGATTTTGATCGCAAGCGTTTGTGCTTATTTTATCAACCAGGTTTTCTGGGGCGCGTTGTTTGCGACCATTGCGGAAACCAATTGGCTCGTCATGATCTTTACGGATCTTGCGCTGGCAGTGTTCTGTTATCTGGTAACCTATTTCAGTGCCGGAAAGATCAAGAAGATCTCGGTGAATGAACTCATGACGGAGTAGAGGAGAAGACTTATGAAAAATCGCGTAAAAGCATTGATGATCGCGGGAGTGCTCGGACTTACGGGGGTTGTCGGTCTGCATGCCCTTGCCGGAAACAGTGGCAAGGCTGCGGCGGATCCGGCACCTGAAAGCGTATATGAAAACGGCTGGGAGCGCGCGGAGAAGGAGAAAGAATATGTCTACTGCGTTGCCTCCATCAGCAAGGTATATACCACCGCAGCAGTGATGCAGCTCGTGGACGAGGGGAAGGTTCGTTTGGATGCGCCCATCACGGAGTATCTTCCGAACTTTCGCCTGCAGGATGACAGGTATCAAGAGATCACGGTCCGCATGCTGATGAACCACACCTCCGGCATCATGGGAACCACTCAGCTGGGTGCCTTTTTGTACGGGGATGCCAGCAGCGTGCATCACGACAAGCTCCTGAAAATTCTTGCAGATCAAAGGCTCAAGGCAGAGCCAGGCGAGTTTGCGGCTTATTGCAATGATGGGTTTGAACTGCTTGCGCACATTGTGGAAAGCGTCACGGGCATGTCCTACACGGATTACGTAAAGGAAAACCTGGCAGCGCCCATGGGCGCCACGGCGACAAGCACGGGGGATGAAGTTGAGGCCTTAAAAGACCTCGCACCGGCTTACGTTTCGAGCCTGCTTTATGAAAACGATGCCGTCATGAGTCTTGGAACGGGCGGCGTTTATGCGACGGCTTCGGACGCGGCGAAATTTGGAAGTGCGTTCTTTGCGGGGAATACAACGCTTTTATCTGAAAACGCAAAGAAAGAGATGGGAACACGCTGGAACCTGACGGATGCATATACCGACGGCAACGGTCTTGGATGGGACGCGGTTTCTTCGCCGAAATATGAAAAGGCAGGCGTGGTCTGCTATGGCAAGGGCGGCGACGTTAATTCAGACCATGGATTCCTGATGGTGGCACCCAACGAAAAGATCAGCGTAGCCGTGCTTTCCAACGGCGGAAGCAGTACGCTGGATGCACTGGTGGCACAGGCAATCCTGGACGTGTGTCTTAATGAGCAGGGGATCATGGTCTCGGAGATTGAAAAGGCCAACTATCAGGTGGTCTCCGACATTCCTGCTTCCTATGACGAGTTTGCGGGCGATTACGTTACCCGTAATGATCTTGCGGGCGGCGACGTGATCAGCCGCGTCACTTTCCCGGACCACAAGTACATGCACGTGGAGAATATCAGTGCGATCAAAACGACCTGCGCAGATTACGTGCTGACGGAGGACGGAAGGTTCGCGGAGCTTGCGGCAGAGGTGGCAGACAGCGGCCTTTCCGACATGAGGATCGCGATGAACCCGGAGCTTTTGTCCTTTGTGAAAAAGCAGGGACAGACCTTGATCGCCTGCGACCGAAATGAGACCTATCCGGGCCTTGGAAGCGTTGAGAGTCAGACCTATGTTGGCGAGAGACTCGCGGACAATCCCGTAGGTGAAGGCGTGATCGCTTCCTGGATGGCATATAACGGTATGGAATTTGTCCTGACGGGAGACGTGTGGTCTTCGCAGGGATATGATGCAGCAATCTCAACGATGGTCCTTTCGAGCGAAAAGCCGGGGTATCTGTACGTGATCAACGGCATGGGAACCAGGCTTCTGAAGATTGTTGATGAAAGCAATGCCGTTTCCTTTATGACGATCCCTTCGAGTACGAGCAGGGACCTGATCGACCTGAAGATCCAAGCGGGCAAAAACGGGTTGGCATATACCTCCAGCACCGGCCTTACCGCTCTTGCGGAATCAGAGCTTGAAGTTTTTGACGGCAACGTCACGGAGATTGCCTTGAAGGCCGGAGAAGCAAAGTGGTTTCGGATTGATGATTCCATGGTTGGTCGCGAGATCGTGATTGGCGAAAGGCCCGAAAACAGTGCAGTTTATGTCTACAATAAATACGGCGAGGTGCTTTATAACACGCACGTTGTCGACGAAACGAAAGTACTTCCCATGCCAAAGGGCGGAAAGATCGTCTTCCTCGGGGAAACGGGCGGCGTAGTTACGCTGCAGTAGCTTTTCCTACTTGAAAGCTTGACGGGGTGCGGTATAATATACCTATACCCTGATGGAGGGAAGATTTGTCTGCTTTGCGTGGAGGGACTGCCATGGATGAGACAAAAATTGTGAAGAAGCTTTCGCGTATAGGGATTCTGGGGAATGTTGCTTTGGCGGCGTTCAAGCTTTTTGCGGGCATTTTTGGAAGGTCCGGGGCGATGATCTCGGACGCCGTGCATTCGCTGTCCGACGTGTTTGCCACCTTGATCGCGTATGTGGGCGTACGGCTTTCCAAACGTAAGGAGGACGCAGAGCACCCCTACGGCCATGAGCGCCTTGAGTGTGTGGCCTCGCTGGCGCTGGGACTGATCCTTGCGGGCACGGGCCTTGGCATTGGATATTCCGGCGTCCTAAAGCTCCTCGGTGACCGCTCGGCCCTGGAGGTTCCGACGATGCTGCCCCTGATCGCTGCAGTTGTCTCGATCCTGGTCAAGGAAGGGATGTTCTGGTACACGCTTGCGTATGCGAAGCGTCTGGATTCCGCGGCATTTAAGGCAGATGCCTGGCATCACCGCTCGGACGCGCTGTCTTCCATCGGTTCCTTTATCGGCATTGGAATGGCGAAGCTGGGCTTTCCTGTCATGGACCCGATCGCAAGCCTTATCATATGCCTGTTCATCCTGAAGGTGGCCTATGACATCTCCAAGGTGGCGATCGGCCAGATGCTCGACACTTCCTGCGACAACGCTTTTGTTGAAAAGGTGAGGGCGTTTGTCCTGGAGCAGCCAGGCGTAAAGAAGATCGACCTTTTGCGCACGAGGCAGTTCGGAAACAAGATTTACGTGGACCTGGAGATCGCAGTGCAAAGGGACATTTCCCTGGTGGCCGCGCATGACATCGCGGAGCACGTGCATGATGCCATGGAGAAGGAATTCCCAAACGTGAAGCACGTCATGATCCATGTGAACCCGGAGGAGTTGCAGGAATAACATATTCATGAAAGAAGCTTTGATCGGCAGCACGCCCTTTTCGAAAGGAAGGGGCGTTTTTTGTTTTTAAAGAAAAACGTTGACATTCAAAAATATATTTGATAAAATATAATTGCATCAAAGAAATACAGAGCCAAAAGAAACGGAGGAGATGGAAATGGGCTTTTATGATCAATATGTGACGGCGCCGGACGGTAAAGAGATCTCCATGAAGGAGTTTGAGGGTAAGGTGGTACTGGTAGTCAACACCGCCACGGGATGTGGTTTCACGCCGCATTATAAAGACATCGAGGAGATGTATGAAAAGTATCATGAGAAGGGATTTGAGGTGGTTGACGTGCCTTGTAATCAATTTGCAGGTCAGACGCCGGGGACGGATGAGGAAATTCATGAGTTCTGCACGTTAAAGTATCATACGCAGTTCCCGCAGATGAAAAAGGCTGACGTCAATGGTGAGAACGAGTTGCCGCTGTTTCGTTTCCTGAAGGAGCAAAAAGGATTTGAAGGGTTCGGGAAAGGGCCGGTAGCACTTGCCATGAGCGCCATGCTCTCGAAGATCGACAAGGATTACAAGAACAATCCGAACATCAAATGGAATTTCACAAAGTTTGTGATCGATCGTGAAGGCAACGTGGTGGCGCGCTTTGAGCCTACGGCAAAGATGGAAGAAGTTTCAAAGTGCGTGGAAGGACTTTTGTAGGAGGATAAAGAAGTGTCGCAGCCATATGAACAGTTGAAGTTGGAGAATCAGCTTTGCTTCCCGCTTTATGCATGCGCACGGAAGATCACGAATCTTTATACGCCCGTTCTTAAGCCGCTTGGCCTGACTTATACCCAGTACATCGTGTTCATGGTGCTTTGGGAAAGAGAGAAGGTGAGCGTTGGCGAACTTGGCAAGGTGCTTCATCTCGACGCGGGGACGCTGACGCCGCTTCTAAAGAATTTGGAAAAGAGCGGATACGTGACCAGGGAGCGCATGAAGGAAGACGAACGCGTAACGCTGGTGTGCATTACGGAAAAGGGCGATGCGCTGAAGGAAGAATGCAAGGACATTCCCGCGAAGATCGGATCTGCCTGCACGGGACTGAATGCGAAGGACGCAAAGGAATTGTTCCGGATCCTGAGCAAGTTGCTTGGCTGATCGCATCATAAAAACATTGCACAAAGAGAAGAATTGCATTAATATACTAGGTAAATAGATTATTTCGGAGAGCCGAAAGAAAGGAAAGGTAAAAGGTATGGAATACAAGTTTACGGTAGCAAATTTTGAAGAGGAAGTTGTAAAGAGCAGCGTTCCCGTATTGGTAGATTTTTATGCAGACTGGTGCGGCCCCTGCAAAATGATGGGCCCCGTTGTGGCACAGCTTGCTGAGGAATATGATGGCAAGGCAAAGGTTGGCAAGGTTAACGTGGATGACGAGGAAGACCTGGCGGCAAGATTTGGCGTGATGAGCATTCCCTTCTTTGCATTCATCAAGGACGGCAAGATGGTGGACAGCCAGATCGGCGGTACGACCAAGGAAGCCCTTGCGGCAAAGCTGGAAGCACTGCTGTAATAACGTGCCAGTGGGGACGGTTCTTTTTGGCACGTTTTGCATGCGTGCCCTTCGGCACGTCCCTCCCTGCGGTCGGGATCATGGAATGCTGCGCATTCCAAGACGTTGGCCAAAATGTGCCAAAAAGAACCGTCCCCACTGGCACGAAAAAAATTTCTTGACAGTTTTCAAGGGCGTGTGTTAGCATATGCCAGTAACCAAATAAAATATTATCGCAGGAGGTGATCAACATGAACAGATACAATCGAATGAAGTTTTTTGAAATGTCTGGTAAGACGTTGATCACAAAAACTGTATTTTAGTTATAAATGATCGCAGGGCGCATCCGACATGGATGCGCCCTTTTTGGTCAAAAAACTTCATTCTTTCTGGTTTGGTTACGGTTTCATGAGGATGAGCAGCCGAAGTAAGGCTACGGAAACTGTATAAAAGAGAGGATGATGTGGAGAATGAGATATTTTAAGAAGATCATGTTAGGAATGCAGGGACAGAATAAGACGAACCTGCATTGGCTTTACAACGAGGTGTTCACCGATGCGATGGCGAACCCAAATTATGATTCAAAACAAAAGATTTTTAATTTCAGGTCCATGGACTTTTGGTTTCAGGGAACGGGATGGCGCAGCGCTGAGAAAATCATCATGATGGTAGCATTGCCTACGCCTGCGAAAAAAGAAGAAAGCGTTCCGATGACGACCTATTTGCTTCAAAGGATTGCGCCAATCGTTCAGGCCTGGAACGAGGAGAACAAGAACGACCACAAGGAGCGCGAGAAGGCAAAGTTTGCCGTGCAAAGCGCAGGGAACAGAATGCTTCGGAGGAGTGGGATTTCTTATGACGAGGCGAAGGGGCGGTATGTTTTGAAACTCCTGTTTGTAGTGCCGCTCATCAATGGAACATCCGTGAACGGAAAGTCGGCGGCTCGAGCAGTGGCAGATTTGCTGACGAAGATTGAAGAACAACTATTAACGCTAGACAAGGCCGAGGCGGAGACTTACGTCAAAACCTACCATCGCCAGCAGAAGATCCGAGAGTTCCTTCGGGCGAATGGATATTGCGCGTTTGTTGCCAACGGAAGCATTCTTCCAAGGGAGAAGGACAGTGACGAGCCCATGCAAGGTGCGATCCCGTTTCGTTCACCGAAGGAGAGTGAGATCGAGATCGATCTGGGAGAAGCGGAAGATAGCGGCACCGCGGATAAGGACGCAGGGTCCGCAGCACGCCACGTGATCCGCGGCATGGGGATCCCTTGTGGCATCACCGTGATCACGGGCGGCGGATACTCCGGTAAATCGACGCTTCTGGACGCTTTGGAGGCGGGCATCTACGATCACGTGCCTGGCGACGGGCGGGAGTACGTGCTATCTGATGAAAGCGCGCTCAAGGTATATGCAGAAGACGGCCGACCCGTATCAGAGCTGGATCTCTCGGCATTCTTTAAGTTCCTTCCCGGCAAGCCCCTGGAGGCCTTTTGCACCGAGCATGCCAGCGGCAGCGTTTCGCAGGCCAGCAACATTCTTGAGGCAGTCGGCGGTGGTTCTAAGCTGCTTCTCATCGATGAGGATAAGAGTGCGACCAACTTCATGATCCGAGATCATATTATGAGGCTTTTGGTGGAGGATGAACCTATCATTCCGTTCACGGAGCGCGTGAAGGAGTTGTGGAAAGAGAACAGAGTGTCGACGATCCTTGTCATTGGCGGGTCGAGCGAGTACTTGCATTTGGCGGATCAGGTGATTTTGATGAAGGATTTTTGCCCTCGGATGATCACGGATGCAGTGCAGAAACTGGTGCAGACGACCGAGGAAGAAAGTTTACCCGTAGCCAACTGGCGCATCTCGCGAAGGCTTCTGGTCAAGGAGACGTCGCAGCCATTCCTTTACTTCCGCACCGTGGAGACGGAGAACGAAAAGAAGGTCATTTTGGATGAATATTCTGCCGACGTCACCATGTTGACGGCTCTTTCCACGCACGAGCAGCTTTGCACCGTGACCGTTGTCATGGAGCGCCTGCTCACGGATCTGGAAGGAAAGAACCGAGAGGTTTTGACGAACGTGAAGTCTTTCCTGGAAGACCTTATGGAAAGAGGGAAGACGGGCTCCATCATGCCCGAGACGCAAAGCTGGTTCTATGAGGAAGTTCGCCCGCTTGATGCCCTGTGCTGCATCAATCGCATGCGCGGTGCAAGGTTCCTCGCCAAATAGCTGGCACGTAAGGGCTCGCTATGATATACTAAATAGTATCAAAAATTTTTCAAAAAAGTTTGTAACGAAACATAACCTTCTCCGTCTAACGGGTGAGATCAAAAGAAGGGAAGCTCGATTTACATGGACAAGAACACCGCTGAAAAACTTTATGAAGCGTTTTACATGAAGGTGTTTTCTTATGTCTTTACGCTCACGGGCGACCAGAATGACGCCATGGAGATCACTCAGGAAACCTTTTTCCGGGCGATCTCCACGACGAAGGAGTTTCGAGGCGAGAGCGAAAGCTACACATGGCTCTGTGCCATCGCAAAGAACCTCTTTATCGATGAGAAAAGGCGACATTCCAGGTTTGCAGACGCCCCGCTTGAGGAGCAGCCAGACACAAAGAAAAGCTTTGAAAAAAGCCTCGTGGATGCCGAGACGAAGGTCCAGATCCACCGCATCTTACATGAATTGGAAGAGCCCTACAAAGAAGTCTTCCAGCTTCGCGTGTTTGGAGAATTGTCCTTCAAGGAGATAGCCTCTATCTTCGGGAAGACGGAAACCTGGGCCCGGGTGACCTACCATCGAGCAAGAATTATGATCCAAGAAAGGATGGAGAAATCATGAAATATGAATGCGACGTAATTGAAGATCTTCTGCCTTTATATAAAGACGGCGCATGCTCAACGGCAACAAACAAGGCCGTGGAAGAGCATCTTATGGAATGTGAAAAGTGTAAGAAGATGCTTGATAGACTGAATGACATTTCCGTTGACGAGCTGATCGTCAAGGAAAAGGAAAACGTCATTGGTTCCCAGTCGGAATATTTTAAGAGAAAAAGCGCATTGGCTGGCTGCGTGATCGCCGGAATTTTTGCTTTACCGATCTTGGTCTGCCTGATCGTAAACCTTGTGACGGGCCACGGCCTTACCTGGTTTTTCATTGTGCTTGCGGCCATGCTCGTACCCACCTCGCTTTTTGTGATACCGCTTATTGCACCTAAGAATAAGATGTTGCAGACGATGGTTTCGCTGACTGCCAGCATCCTCATTCTCTTGGCGGTTTGCTGCATTTATACAAAGGGCAATTGGTTCTTTGTGGCGGCCAGCGCTGTGCTCTTTGGACTGACGCTTCTTTTTGGACCGTTCATTGCATGCCGCAGGCCAGTGAACGCATATCTTGGAAACCGCAAAGGCCTTGCTGTCATGGCGGCGGCCACGGTGACCTTTTATCTGATGATGATCTGCATTGGGATTCATGCCGCGCTGCCTGGGTATTTCCGCTTAATGCTTGGCATTTCCATTCCTCTTGTTTTGTTGGTGTGGCTGATGTTTTTTGTGATCCGTTATCTTCCCTCGAACGGCGTGGCGAAGACGGGTGTTTGCCTGGCGCTCCTTTCCGCATTCTCTTACTTCGGTTCCGAAGTGATCCTTTATCTCACGATCGAGAGCGTGAGCAATGACGGAGTTGCAGTCTATTCCAGGCCTTCGCTTGGAACGGCACTGGTGGGCGTAGGAATTGGCGCGTTCATCGCACTGATCGGTTTTGTGATCGGAAGAAAGGGAGGAAAGGAAGAATGAGAAAGTTTAAGAATATTGTTTTTGCGGCGGCGCTGGTTTTGGCGCTGGGTTTGCTTAGTGCGTGCTCTTTTGAGTCAAAAGTCAATTATGTATATAAGAACGGAGAAGAATATACGGCCGGAGATCGCGAGATCACGGAGAAGATTGAAAAGATTGACATTCATTATCTGTCAGGCGACGTGAAATTACTTGCCAGTGAGACGGGCGTTGTAACGATCAAAGAGACCTCTGAGAAGGCTCTGGACGAAAAACTGAAGGTTCATACCTGGGTGGACGGCACGACCCTTTACGTGCGGTATTGTGCATCTGCAAAGGGCTTATCGCTGAACAACCTAAAGAAACAACTGGTGATCACGATCCCGTCGGACGGGGCGTTAGGTGACCTTAAGGTGGATGTCTCTTCCGCAGACTTTACCTGTGACGTTTCTGTTTCGGATCAGGTGAAGATCAATACAACCTCCGGCGACGTGAACGCGACGGTTGCTGCCAAAAAGATCTTTCTTCGTGGTTCTTCCAGCGACATTACGCTAAACCAGACCGGCGACAGCGAGGAGATCAAGCTGGAGACTTCTTCCGGCAACATCACCGTACAAATGGAGAACGCAGCGAAGCTCAGCACCTCCGTAAGCTCCGGTAAGACAAACGTTTCGGCGAAATATGCAAAAGAATTCAAAGCGGTGTCAACCAGTGGCGATTGCAGCTTCGCGTTCGAAACCGCTCCGGCCGTGACGGACGTTCACGGGTCCTCTTCCGACGTGACGATCAGTGTTCCAAAGACGTCAGGCATCACGGCAGACCTTAAGGTTTCCAGCGGAAAGCTCTATTATGATCTGCCGTTTTCCAAGAATGGTGACGCTTATGTGAGTGGGGACGGCGCAAACCAGATGAAGGTTGTTATGTCATCCGGCGACATTAACATAACGGTACTTGAGTAAAAATGTGCCAGTGGGGACTGTCCCCACTGGCATGTTTGGTCTATGTTAGCAAAGCGCGATGGTGCACTGCTTGTCTGAAGTTAGGTCGAGCGTTGCGGAAAGGCCGCCGCTCGTAAGTTCATAATTACCTTTGAAGCCTTCCAATTGCAGGTTTCCGTTTTCATCCGTCTGAAGGGTCACGTTGGTGGACCAGTCTTCATGGATGAGCTTACGGAGCGCGTGATAGGAAGGCTTTTCCGTGTTATCCTTGTGCAGGAAACCGGAAGGTGCGTGGAGCCAGCAATCGTCGGTGAAATCCCAAGTGGTGATAGCCTGGATCAGGGGATGCTCAAACAGGATCGTGTACATTTCGCAGATTTCCTTTGCCTGACGCTCTTCGCCTTCGGGCGTGGAGGGCCAGCTGTCCACCTGGAAATCATTGAGGTCCACGATGTATGCGGGCATGATCTCGCCGGATACCAACGTGTTCTCGGTAAAGTGGATCGGCAGGCCGAAGCGGGAGAAGCGGCTTAGCACGTCGCGGAGCTTCTCAGCGCCCCAATAGCCCTGATGCTGATGGGACTGGATGCCGATGGCGCTGATGGGAACGCCTGCTTCCAAAAGACCGTCCAGCAGGATCTCATAGGATGCACTGGTGTTGAAGTCGTTGATGAGAAGCGTCGCATTCGGATTCATAGCCTTTGCCTCGTCGAAAACGGCCTTTACAAGCTTGATGCGGCCCATCTCCTGGCAGATGCGCGTGATTGCGTTGTCATATTTATCAAAATTGGGCATGATCACAACCTCGTTGATCACGTCCCACATGTCGATGACGCCCTTAAAAGCAGTGACGTCACGGTCGATGCGCTGCAGCTGTTTTTTTAGGATCTCGGCGTTGGAATATTGCATGAGCCAGTCTGCGCAGGCCGTGTGCCAGCAAAGGGGATGGCCTTTTGCGGTGACGCCTCGCTCCCCTAGCCACTTGGCAGCAGCCATGGTGGGAGCTTCCATTGTCTGGCCTTCTTCGCGCTCATAGCGCCCCCAGTAGAAGGGAAGCGTGCCGTAATTAAAGAGTTTTGTCCATTTTTCCATGCGTTCGCCGAGGAAGGCGATCGCCTTTTCGTCGGATCTTTCCCATGCCTGCATCAGCGCAACACTGTCAAAGGCGCCGCAGCCGAAGAGGAACTGATGGGAAGTCTGTTTCACGGTGACGGACGCGTTCGCAAGGGGCGTGCCGTCAGCCTTGGTGAGGTGCAGGTTGGCAGTTGCTTTTCTGTGGGATAACGTACTCATGATCTACCTCCTTTGAACTGTTTCATGAACATGCTCTGTATAATATTTTATATGAGTCCGAGGGCGAAAGACAATGCAGTAATTGTCCAAGTATATGTATTATTTTGTTTTGATCCGCAGGAGGCAAAATATGATGAATCTAACAAAAGAGATGCATTGATTGATCCGCGGCCGCTATGGTAGAATAAAAGATAGTGCAAACGCACGATCAACAAGACAGGGGGTATGGGACATGGCAAATGACAGGCAAGATTCCAACCAGATCACGAGGGAGTATTTTGACAGCCTCATGATCGAAATGAGACACATTGACAGCGAGATCCCGGACACGAGGATCCGACTTTTCGGGCAGCAGTTTTCCATGCCGATCGCGACGGCGGCGCTGTCGCACCTAAACGGGACGGCTCCGGACGGAATGGCATTGATGGCTGAGGGCGCAAGGCGGGCAGACGCGTTATGCTTCTCAGGCATGGGTGAAGCCGAGGAGATCCAGGCGATGTGTGCGACGGGCGCAAAGGTGATCAAGATCGTGAAGCCTCATGCGGACAATGAAATGGTCTTTTCGAAGATCCGTGAGGCGGAAGCAGCAGGTGCCTTTGGTGTCGGAATGGACATTGACCATGCTTTTTCCTGGAACGGAGAATATGACAATGTTGTCGGTTTGCCCATGAAGCCAAAATCCTTAGAGGAAATGAGAAGCTTTGTGGAAAGCACTAGCCTGCCGTTCATCGTCAAGGGTGTCTTAAGCGTTCAGGATGCAAAAAAATGTCTTGAGATCGGTGCGGCGGGCATCATCGTTTCGCATCACCACGGCATCATGAGCAGCGCGGTTCCGCCCTTGTACGTACTGCCGAAGATCAAGGAAGTGATCGGAGATCAGATCCCGATCTTCGTGGATTGCTGCATGGAATCCGGCATGGATGCCTTCAAGGCGCTGGCGCTAGGCGCGGATGCGGTCTGCGTGGGACGCGCGTTCATGGAGCCCCTGCGTCAAAAGGGCGCTGAGGGCGTGTGTGAAAAACTGACATCCATGAATCAAGAGCTCAAGGCGGTGATGGAACGCACCGCATTCACCAAATTAAGCAAAATTGACAGCAGTGTCATCTACAAACGAGACTTTTAAAGTGTTAGCGTGCCACGCGGGAGGACGAGGATATGAGGATTGGTGGCGGAATAGAAAAAGCATATCATAACCCGGAAGAATGGGTGAAGCTTGCGAAGGACCTGCGGTACAGTGCGGTGCTCTGCCCCGTGGACAGCAGCAGTGATCAGGCGACGCGCAGGGAATACCTGAAGGCGGCGCGGGAGGCAGATCTTCTCATCGGCGAGGTGGGCGTTTGGCGGAACTGCCTTGCAAAGGATGAGAAGACTAGGAGGGCGGCCATGGATTATGCGAAGGCGCAGCTCGCGCTGGCGGATGAGATGGGCGCGAATTGCTGCGTGAACATCATTGGAAGCCATTCTGAGACGGCCTGGGACGGGTTTTCGGCAGAGAATTACTCCGACGATTTTTATGCGCTCGCCGTGGACAGCGTACGCGAGATCATAGACGCGGTAAAGCCTAAGAACACTTTTTATACCATCGAGCCCATGCCCTGGGTGCTTCCGGATTCCCCGGAGCAATACTTAAAGCTCATTCAGGACGTGGATCGGAAGAAGTTTGCGGTGCATCTGGACTTTGTGAACATGATCAACTGTCCGGAGCGTTTTTGCAAGAGCACGGAATTTGTGAAGCACTGCTTTGACCTTTTGGGGCCGTATATAAAGAGCATTCATTGTAAGGATTCCGTGATGGAGCAGGCCTATACCGCAATCATTCATGAGACAATGCCCGGGAAGGGCACGTTGGACTACAAAAAAATCCTTCCCCTCGTGGAAAACTTGGGGAAGGATATACCACTGTTTGTGGAGCATCTGCCGGATTACGAGACTTATCGTCAGGCCGCAGCCTTCGTGCGTGCGCAGGCGGAGAGTGTCGGAATCCTTGTGAAGGGATAATGTGCCAATGGGGACGGTTCTTTTTGACTCATTTTGGCCAAGCCAAAATGAGTCAAAAAGAACCGTCCCCATTGGCACATCCTAGCGTCCTGCTTGAATCTGTCTTACACATCTCCATGTGAAGAATCCGCCCATTACAAGAAGCACGAGGGAGACCAAGAGCAGGTACCAGCTTCCGTCGGAAATGGCAGTATAGGTGATGAAGACGATCAAACCGACATATGCAACGGCAAGTATGATCGCGGCCACGATCCGAATGGGCAGTGGAACGCGTTTTTCCGAAATCGCCCCCACGGACCCTTCCAGCAATAGATCTAAAAGAAATTCAAGTATTAAATCCATAACTACTTACACTCCCTGACAAATTTAGATATCCAACTCCGGCGGTACGTCCAGTTCATCTGAGACGTACTTGCCGTTTTTTTTGCGCTGTCTGACGCATTCCGTCAGGAGATATTCAATCTGGCCGTTCACGGAACGGAAGTCATCCTCTGCCCATGCGGCAATCGCATCGTAGAGCTTTGCGGATAGACGAAGAGGGACTTGCTTTTTATTGTCTGCCATGGGCGACCTCCTTTCTTACATCCGGCCCCCGGCTAAACCAGGGGCCAGATCACTTATATTCTAGTACAGACTTCCGGAATTCACAATGGGCTGAGCGTCTTTGTTGCCGCAGAGCACTACCAGAAGGTTTGAAACCATGGCAGCCTTGCGTTCCTCGTCAAGATTCACGATCTCCTTCTCGTTCAATCTTTCAAGAGCCATTTCCACCATGCCGACTGCACCATCCACGATCATCTTTCTTGCGTCGATGATTGCGGATGCCTGCTGTCTCTGAAGCATTACGGATGCGATTTCGGTAGCATATGCCAGATAGGTGATGCGAGCCTCGATCACTTCGATGCCGGCCTCATTCACTCTGGACTGGATCTCTTCCTTGATCCTCTTTGCAACGGTTTCGCTGGAGCCGCGAAGGCTTCCTTCGTCCGCCACGCCGTCGCCGGTGGTATCCACGCCGGGAGCCACGTCATAAGGATAAATCCTTACGATGTTACGAAGCGCGCTGTCACACTGCAGGGAAAGGAACTCCTTGTAGTTGTCCACGTTGAAGGCCGCCTTTGCAGTGTCAACGATCCTCCAGGTCACGGCGATGCCGATCTCAATGGGATTGCCGAGGCAATCATTGATCTTCTGACGGCTGTTGTTCAAGGTCATGATCTTCAGGGACATCTTTTTGGAATATACGTCCGCCGTCTGAATGGCTGCAGCCTTGTCCTGCACGTCGCCGCTTTGCTTGAGGCTCGTGCCGGCCGCGGGATTCACTGCGGAGCAGAAGGGATTTACAAAATAGAAACCGGAATCCTTCAAGGTTCCAATATATTTACCAAAGAGGGTCAAAACCAGTGCCTCTTGGGGTTTTAGAACCTTCAGTCCGCACCATGGAAGCCATCCAAACATTAGGATCACTGCGCCGAGCACAATGCCCGGAATAAACACCATGACTCCGGAAGCGATCAGCAGTGCGACGCCGAATAAATAACCCAAAATTGACAGGATCAGTACAGGCATACCGTTTTTCTTAGTGGTTAAAATGATTTCTTTCATAGAAAGCACCTCCTTTTGATATCATAATGATATCATCGCAATTTCTTTTTGTCAATATATTTTCGCCAAAACTCCGTCCGGCGCCACAAAATACACCAACAGTATAATAAAAAATATCCTAACGGTACTGCCAGTGTCTTCTCAAACCCAAAGGATACTGTTATAATCAAAGTAACCTAGGGAAAAGCCCTGGCATATGCCAGGAGAAAGAGAGTACGTATGGAGATCAGGCTAGCCGAGAATATCAAGAACTACAGGAAACAAAAGGGACTTACGCAGGAGCAACTGGCGGAGGTCATGGGCGTCAGCGTCGGCGCCGTGCATAAGTGGGAAGCGGGGCTGTCGGTGCCGGAGCTGAACCTCATCGTTCGCCTTGCGGATTTCTTCGACGCCTCGGTCGACGTCCTTTTGGGCTATCAGATGAAGGACAATCGCCACGACGCGATGGCCAGGCGCCTGGATGACTATTATAACAATAAGGATCGCAAAGGGATCGACGAAGCGGAAAAAGCGCTGAAGAAATACCCCAACTCGTTTCAGATCGTATTTGCCTGCGCATGCATCTATCTTGGATTTGGCGCGGAGGAAGGAAATCGCGAGTTCCTTCTGAAAGCGTTGGAGCTTCTGGATCGAAGTGAACATTTGATGGCGCAAAACAATGATCCGGAGCTCAGTGAGTTTGTGCTGAGAGGTTCAAAAGGCATCATATACCTGCGCCTCGGAGACGTGGACCAAGCGCTCAAGGTTTTCACGGAGAACAACGCGGGAGGATATTATAACGATCTGATCGGCATTCTGTACTCCTTTTTCATGAATCGGCCGGAGGAGGGGGCGCCCTACCTGTCCAACGCTTTGCTGCAAGGGATCAGTGCTTTCATGAACTGTACCCTTGGATACGTAAAGCTCTATGTTGGCAGACGTGATTTCGCCTCGGCGAACGATTTTTTGGACTGGATCGAAACATTGATCAAAGGCTTGCAACGTGAGAAAGAAAGCAGCAATCTGGGCTATCCGGACGCCGCTGGCGGCAGCTTACAGGCATGCCGAGCATATGTTTTCTTTAGTGATGGAAAAGTGGAGTCGGCAGTAAAATGCCTTAAGAATGCTTTAGCCATCACGAGTACGTTTGACGAGAATCCAAATTATGACGTTTCGACCTATCGCTTCATGGAAATGAACGGTAAGATCGGTTTCTTTAATGTTTTCGGGACGACGGCAAAGGAGAGTCTTTCGCAGATGATCGAAAAGATCCAAGATCCTGGATTTACGAAGTTATGGAAGGATATCAAACATGAAGAAGAAAGTAATAAAGATCAAAGAGGAATTACTGACGAGCTTTTATCATAAGAACCACGGAGCGTTGGGACTTGCCGTCTTGGCATCGGTTCTTGGCGGCACCATTGGCATGTGGGTCTCCTGGATCATGCAGGAGCTGATCGATTCGGCCTCCGGCGTTGAGGGCGCAAAACCCCTTTCGGAATTGGCATGGCAATCGCTGATATGCTTGATATTCATAGCGTTCTGCCTCTATCTGAACTATGTCTCCGAGCCGCGTTTTATACGGCGCGCGATGCAGCAATACAAAGAGTTAGTGTTCACGAAGCTCACGGAAAAAAGCGCATCCTCCTTTCGCGAGGAGAGCACGGCGACCTATCTTTCCGCGCTGACAAATGACGCGACGCGCATTGAGACGGACTATCTTGGGAATTTGCTTGCGATGCTCGGACAGATCGTCAGCTTTATCAGTGCACTTACGTTGATGCTTATTTATTCGCCGCTGATGACGGCGATCGCAGCAGGCCTGACCGTTCTGCCGCTCATCGGATCACTCCTTACGGGACAAAGGCTAGAAACGGCGGAGAAAAAGGTTTCCGAACGCAATAAGACCTTCACGGGCATGCTCAGTGAATGCCTGAACGGATTTCCGGTGGTAAAAAGCTTCCAGGCAGAAAAAGAGATCCAGGGATTGTTTCAGGAGAAGAATCAAGAGCTCGAACAGCAAAAGTTCCTGCGCCGCAGGATCGCTGCACTGATCTCTCTTATTGGAAACATGGCCGGGATCATCGCACAGCTTGGCGTGTTTTTGATCGGCGCATGGCTTTCCCTTCAAGGGAAGGGCCTTACGCCCGGTATTGTCATCGCTTTCGTAAACCTGATGAACGGCTTGCTCAATCCCATCAGCGTGCTGCCTGGCATGATCGCAGGGCGCAAGGCGGCAAAGGGCCTTGTGGAAAAGCTTGCGGATGCACTGACCATGAACAGCGAACAGGACGGGAGCAAGGAGATCGCTGAGGTTTCCGAGGGGATCCGACTGACTGACGTTACCTTTGGATATGAGGAAGGGAAGGACGTGCTGCATGACGTGGACGCCTTCTTCGAAGCAGGCAAGGCATATGCGATCGTCGGCGGCAGCGGCAGCGGAAAGTCCACACTCCTAAATCTGCTCATGGCGGGCGGAAAAGGCTACCGCGGAAAGATATGCTATGATGAGACGGAGCTGCGCGACGTCAGCGTGGACTCTTTGTATCGGAACGTTGCAATGATCCAGCAGAGCGTGTTCGTGTTTGATGCGTCCATCCGTGACAATGTTTCCATGTTCCGCGATTTCCCCAAGGAGGAGGTGCAGGAGGCGCTGCGCCGCGCAAGCCTTGAGGCGCTGGTCGCTCAGCGAGGAGAGGAATATCGTTGCGGCGAAAACGGAAATGGTCTTTCCGGCGGAGAAAAGCAGCGCATTTCCATCGCAAGAAGCCTGCTTCGCAAATCCTCCGTGTTACTTGTGGATGAGGCAACCGCGGCCCTTGACAAGGAGACCGCATATCATGTCTCCGACGACATCCTGAACCTCGCGGGGATCACGCGCATTGTCGTGACCCATGCCTTGGAAGAACGCCTTCTTCGCCGCTACGACGGCATCCTCGTGATGAAGGACGGCCGCATTGCCGAGAGCGGCTCCTTCGACGAACTCATGAACCAGAATGGATATTTCCGCGCTCTCTACACCGTGTCGCAGTAGCGTGCCAATGGGGACGGTTCTTTTTGACACATTTTTCCCCTTGCTTTTTTAAAAGCGCGTGCTATAATACTTTTAACAGCTTTGACGGAGACCGAGTTCGTTAGCACCGCGTTTCAGAGAGATGCCATAAGGTGCGAGGGCATCACGCGGATACGAAGGAGACCGCTCCCGAGCTTCGCGCAAGAAAGCAAGGATCACGGCATTTCGCCGGCAGAAAGGCCTGGGCACGTGACGACGGCACAAGCGCGACGAAACCTCCATCGTTACTGGAAACCAGAGTGAAAAATCAAGGTGGTACCGTGCTTATTCGAGCACCCTTGGAAACAGGGGTGCTTTTTTGCTCCCCAAACTCAAGAAAGGAGAACAAACCTATGAAGATCATCTACAAAGACGGAACGGTTGGCGAGTGTCCTGAAGAGGAGGTAACGCACGTCCTGCGTCACTCTGCCGCACACATCATGGCTCAGGCCATCCAGAGACTCTATCCCGACGCGGATTTCGCGTATGGTCCCGCGACCGAGAGAGGTTTCTATTATGACGTCGATCTCGGCGACAGGAAGCTTTCCGACGAGGATCTTGCAGCGATCGAAGCGGAGATGAAGAAGATCACGAAGGAGAACCTTCCCTTCAAGTCCTTCATCCTTGGCCGTGAAGAGGCTGTCAAGTTCATGCATGAGCGCGGCGCAAAATATAAGGAGGAGCACATTGGCGACCTTCCCGATGACGCCGTGATCAGCTTCTATCAGCAGGGCGATTACGTTGACATGTGTATCGGACCGCACATCTGCTACACCAAGGCCCTCAAGGCCTTCAAGATCACCGGACAGAGCGGTGCATACTGGAAAGACAATGCAAAGAATAAGATGCTCACCCGTATCAACGGCGTGGCATTCGCATCTCAGGAAGAGCTTGCGGAATATGAGAAGCAGCTTGAGGAAGCAAAGGCCAGAGACCATCGTAAGATCGGTAAGGAAATGGGCCTGTTCATGACGGACGACCTGATCGGCAAGGGCCTTCCCATGTTCCTTCCCAAGGGTTACACCGTATGGCAGGAGCTTGAGAACTACATCCGCGCAAAGGAATTAAAGCTTGGCTATCAGCACGTTCTGACGCCTTGCGTCGGCAGCGTTCAGCTGTACAAGACCAGCGGTCACTGGGATCATTATCGCAAGAATATGTTCCCGCCCATGGAGGTAGAGGGTGAGACCTTCGTGCTCCGTCCCATGAACTGCCCTCATCACATGATGATCTACGCAAACAAGCCTCACAGCTATCGTGAGCTGCCCATCCGTATCGGTGAGATCGCTCATGACTTCCGTTTCGAAGCCAGCGGCACGCTGAAGGGCATCGAGCGCGTAAGGCACTTCTGCCAGAACGACGCGCACCTGTTCGTAACGCCCGGCCAGATCGAGGAAGAGTTCAAGAAGGTCGTTGACCTGATCCTTGACGTTTACAAGGACTTCGGTATCACGGATTATCGTTGCGTACTGTCGCTTCGTGATCCTGCGGATACGGAGAAATATTATCCCGATGATGACATGTGGAATACCGCAGAGGCATCCCTTCGCCAGGTGCTTAATGACATCGGCATCGAGTATACCGAGGAGATCGGTGAGGCCGCATTCTATGGCCCGAAGCTTGACGTGAACGTGAAGCCCGCCGTTGGCGCTGAGATCACCCTTTCCACCTGCCAGCTGGACTTCTGCCTGCCCATGAAGTTTGACCTGAAGTACATTGACAGCGACTCCACCGAGAAGACCCCCGTGGTGCTTCACCGCGCAATTCTTGGTACGCTGGATCGTTTCATGGCATATATCATCGAGCAGACCATGGGTAAGTTCCCGACCTGGCTTGCACCCCTGCAGGTGAAGGTTCTTCCCGTCAGCGAGAAGACGAATGAATATGCCGCAAAGGTGAATGAGGCTCTCGAGAACGCAGGCGTTCGTACCTTCCTGGATGACAGAAGCGAGAAGATCGGCTACAAGATCCGTGAAGGTCAGCAGGTAGACCGCGTGCCTTACATGCTGATCATCGGCCAGAAGGAAGCCGAGGACGGCACGGTCAGCGTTCGTAAGCGCGACTGCACCGACAACGAAGTCATGAGCCTCGACGACTTTATCGCAAAAGTAACCGAAGAGATCCGCACCAAGGCGAGATAAATCAAAAATGAGTCAAATGGAACCGTCCCCACTGGCACGTTTGTGCCACTGGGGACGGTTCTTTTTGGCTCATTTTATGCGAGTTGCGCTTTTTGCATGTTGTAGTAAATGCCTTTTTTCTCCATGAGCTGTGCGTGGGTGCCGCGTTCGGCGATCTCGCCGTCATGGATGACCAGGATCAGGTCGGCGTTGATGATGGTGGAGAGGCGATGTGCGATGGCAATGATCGTGCGTTTGCCCGCAAGCTCACCGATGGCTTTTTGGATCTGCTGCTCCGTGCGGACGTCGACGGAAGCGGTGGCCTCGTCTAATACGATAATGGGACTGTTTCTTAAAATGGCGCGGGCAATGGCCACGCGCTGTTTTTGTCCGCCGGAAAGGCGAAGGCCGCGCTCGCCGACCTGCGTTTCGTACTTGTCAGGCATGTGGAGAATATCCTCGTGGATGTTCACAGCCTTTGCGGCGGCCTCGATCTCCTCGCGCGTCGCATCGGGACGGGCATAGCCAATGTTTTCCGCGATGGTTCCGTTGAACAGGAAGGTGTCCTGAAGCACGGGCGATATATTATGCCGAAGACTCTCCAACGTCACGTGTTTGATGTCCTGTCCGTCGATCAAGATTCTGCCCTCGATGGGATCGTAGAATCTTGAGATCAGCTGGGTTGCCGTGGTTTTTCCGACGCCCGTGGGGCCGACAAGCGCTACCATCATGCCGGGCTCGCAGGTAAAGGAAACATGTTTCAAAACGGGGATCTGGTTCTCATAATGGAAGGTCACGTCTTCAAAGGTAAGTGCACCCTTCACGTTCTCCAAGGGCTTTGCATCCTTTTCGTTCTGGATCTGCGAAGGCGTGTCCAGGATCAAGGTCACACGCTCTGCACCTGCAAGGGACTGCTGCAGGCTCTCGAGAAGGTTTGCAAGGCCGGAAACAGGTGCATAAAAGAGTCCAAGATATAAAACAAAGGCGACGATGTCAGCAACGCTGATCTGGCCGTGATAAGCAAGGTAACCGCCAAAGAAAACCACAAGCACCGTACCAAGCGAGGAAAGAAGCTCCACGCAGGGATGGAAGATGGCGCTGGCGCGCAGGGCCCGAAGCATTGCCACAACCTGCTCGAGACTCTTCTTGCGAACGCGTTCGCCTTCATATTCTTCCTGGCCAAAGGCCTGGATCTCATGCAGCCCTGAAAGGCTGTCCTGAAGCTGCGCGTTCAGCTCGCCCATGACCTTCTGAGAAGCCCTGAAATACGGCCGCACGATCTTCGCAAAGATCACGCCGGAGATCAGGATCAAAGGGATGGGACCGCAGGTAATCAGCGCCAGCTTCCAGTTGATGGTCAGAAGGATCACAAGCACGCCCACAAAGGTGACAAGGTTCGTGATGATGTCCGGGATCATATGCGCGTAAAGGAGTTCGAAATCTCTCGTGTCGTTCACGACGCGGCTCATAAGGTCGCCGGTCTGCTTGTCGTGAAAGAACGTGAGGTCTAGGCATTGTAGCTTGTCATAGAGCCTGCTTCTAAGGTCGCCCACGAGATACCATGCGGCGCGGTGCGCCAGGTAATTGCTCAGGAACCGAAAGAGCACGCGGAGCAGATATAACGCTAAAAGCAACCATGCCAGTCGCAGAATGGAAGAGAGTGCGGCTTCGTCCACGCCCTTTTCCACTAGTCCCGTCATGGCGGACAAAACCTTTGGCGCCGTCAGGTTTACCAGCGTAAGGCTTAGGGTCGAAAGGATCGCGATCACGTAAAGTCCCTTATATCTTGCCGCCTCTTTTGTCAGTTTCCAAAGTGTTCTCATTTATGCTCTCCTATGTATGTTTCCAACGGTTTCCGCTTTTAGTGTAATCGAAGACGCAACGCATGAGAATGGAGAATATTGTTTTTTATACATACGAAATTGCAAAACCGCCAGATCACGGATATAATAAAAGAGCATGATTACCTTTATCAAAACGAGGAAACGAGGAAACTCAAATGAAAAAAATCTTGATCATAGAAGACGACAAAGCACTGAATAACGGGATCGTCATGGCGCTGAAACGGGAAGAACTGTCGTTTCGGCAGTGTTTTCAATTCAGCGATCTGACAAAGGAAGACTACGATGCGGACTTGATCATTTTGGACGTGAATCTTCCGGACGGCAACGGATTTGAGTTTCTGAAAAACCTTCGCCAGACCTCGCAGATCCCCGTCATTCTTTTGACGGCAAACGATCTGGAAACCGATGAGGTGATGGGGCTTGAACTCGGTGCGGACGATTACGTGACAAAGCCCTTCAGCCTGATGGTATTACGCGCAAGGATTGACAAAATCCTCAAAAAGTCAAGTGCCGCAAGGGCCAACGCATATTCAGAGGGAAAATTTTTCTTTGATTTTGACGCAATGGAATTTCGGGTGAACGGTGAGAACGTGGAGCTGAGCAAGACCGAACAAAAGCTCCTAAAACTCTTGATCCAAAACAAAGAAAAGACGCTGACACGGGATTTCCTTGTGGACAGGATCTGGACGGACGGCGCGGAATATGTGGATGAAAATGCGCTCTCCGTGACCGTCGCAAGGCTACGCAAAAAGCTGGATGCAACCGATCAGATCCAGACGGTATATGGTATCGGATACGCTTGGAGGACAAAGGCATGATCTCTCAAAAAAGATTATTAGAACGCCTGGACGAGATGCTCGAGGCGGGGATCAACGGAACCTTTGAAGAGTCAAGCTATGACGAAACGCAGCTTTCCAAGATCGAAGCCAAATGGTTCAAGTACCTTGCTTCATCAAAGCTGGCATATCAAAGGACAAAAGAGGATCGGGAAAAGCTACAGCAACTTGTTTCCGACATTTCGCACCAGACCAAAATACCCCTTTCCAACATTCTGCTCTACACGGAATTGCTGCAGGAGCAGGACCTTGGCGATGAGAGCAAAAAGCTTGTGGAAGAGATCCGAAATCAGTCTGAAAAGCTGGAATTCCTGATCCAGTCGCTGGTCAAGACCTCGCGTCTTGAAACAGGAACCTTTGCGATGACGCAGACGCCCTGTGATCTTGGCGTCCTTGCAGAGCGTGCAGTTTCGCAGGTGCGGCCCAAAGCGGAAGGCAAAGGCATAGAGATCACTGCCTCCAAGGCTGAAGGCATTGTTGCCAAATGCGATCCGAAGTGGACGCAGGAAGCGCTTTTTAACGTTTTGGACAATGCGGTGAAATATACCGCTGAAAAAGGCAAGATCCAAGTGGAGTTCAAGGACTTTGAAATGTTCGCGAGCATAAGCGTTACGGACGATGGCATTGGCATCGCGGAGGAAGAGCTTCCGCTTATCTTTGGCCGGTTTTACCGCGGGAAGAACGTGCGAGAACAAAGCGGCGTCGGGATCGGTCTGTACTTAAGCCGCCAGATCATAGAGGGACAGGGGGGATATATCTCCGCCAAATCCCAGCCAGGAAAGGGTTCGACCTTCGAGATTTATCTTCCCAAATGACCTAGGAATCTTTCAATTCTGTTAGATTCCGGAAAGAACGTGGCAAGAATCGCCTGCTACAATAAAGCCATAAAATAAAACTTTTGTAAGGAGGGCAACATGTCAGTACTAAAAACAGAGGATCTTACGAAAATATATGGCCAGGGCGAGGCGAGCGTAACCGCGCTTGAGAATGCGAATATTTCCGTGGAGCAGGGAGAATTCGTTGCGATTGTGGGGACCAGCGGCAGCGGAAAATCAACGCTCCTACACATGCTTGGAGGCCTTGATCGTCCCACCTCCGGCAAGGTGTACGTGGACAACAAGGACATTTTTTCGCTTAAGGACGAGGAGCTCACAATCTTTCGCAGAAGAAAGATCGGATTTGTCTTTCAAGCATATAATCTCGTGCCGACGCTGAACGTTTACGAGAACATTGTTTTTCCCATTCAGCTAGACGGCAATGAGGTGGATGAGGCCTTTGTGGGTGAGGTGATCGCAACGCTTGGCCTCTCGGAACTTCAGAATCGTCTTCCCAATCATCTTTCCGGCGGGCAGCAGCAAAGGGTTGCCATCGCCAGGGCACTTTCCGCAAAGCCTGCGATCATTTTGGCAGATGAACCCACGGGAAATCTTGACAGTAAGTCCAGTCAGGATGTGTTAAGCCTTCTTAAGGTTACGGGTCAAAAGTATGGACAGACCATCGTCATGATCACACACAACGAGGCGATCGCGCAGATGGCGGACCGGTGCATTCGCATCGAGGACGGCCACATTGTAAAGGGTGGTGACGAGCGCCATGAATAAAGTGAAGAATAAAAAAGCAGTCAGCGGCCTGGCGTTTCATGAACTGAAATCAAGCCGCTTAATGAATTTTGTCATTATGGTCTCCATCGTCCTGACCTGCGTGATGTTTACGGCCCTTGCGACCATCGGCGGCAGCACGATGAACGGATTTCAAAGACAGACCATGCGTCAGGTTGGCGGAGATCGCATGGCAGGACTGAAGTACGTGCGTCAGCGCGATTATGAAAAGGTGCTGGCGGACCCCAAAACAAAGGACGTGGTTTATCGGAGGATCGTCGGAAGGGTCGAAAACGAAAGCCTTCGCACGATCAATGCCGAGGTGAACTATGTTGGGGATGAAAATGCGGCGAAAGCGGTGTTCTGCCTTCCGACGACAGGAGGGCTGCCCCGGGAAATGGACGAGGTTGCCACGAGCGACCTGACGCTTGCGGAGCTTGGGATCCCGTGTGAATTAGGGGCCATCGTTCCGCTTACGATTTCCATCGATGGCGAGATCATCGAACAGGAATTCAAGCTTAGCGGCTTTTGGGAGGGTGATCCAATCAGCATGGCGCAGATGTTGTTCGTATCCGAGGCGTTTGCGGACAAATATGCACCGACTCCCGACGAAGACTTTTATTCACGCGGGGCGACCCAATATGCAGGCTATTGGCAGGTGGATTTCAATTTTTCCAACAGCTTCAACATCGAGGGAAAAACGATAAAGCTGGTGGAAAGACTTTATCAGAAGGATTCTTACGCTGTCCAATATGGCGTAAACTGGGCTTATTCCATGAGCTCGATGGATTTTGATACGGTATGGATGGTGCTTCTTTTTGCCTTGATGATCTTTGTCGCAGGGTACCTGATCATCTATAATATCTTCCAGATCAATATCTCTGCGAACGTGCGAAAGTACGGGCTTTTGAAAACCATCGGCATGACCCGTCGGCAGATCCGGCGCTTGGTGCAGATCCAGACGAGAGTTTACTGCCTGATCGGTATTCCCGTCGGAATTCTCATCGGGCTGTTCTTCGGAAAGATTTTATTTGGATCCTTTATGAAGATTTTGACGCTGGACGCTTCGGTGGAATATCATCTCAGCGCGTTTTGGGTAGTTGTGGTCTGCGTTTTTGCAGCGACATTTACCTACCTGACGGTCATGATCAGCTGCAGAAAGCCTGCCGGTATGGCCGGAAACGTATCCCCCATGGAGGCGCTTCGTTATAACGAGACCGAGATCAAGACGAAGAAGGACCACAAGAAAACCGGCAAGGTTCACCCCATCACCATGGCGCTCAGTAATCTTTTGAGAAGCAAAAAGAAGACGGTGATCGTCATTCTTTCCCTTTCTTTAAGCCTGATCCTGCTCAACACCATGGTGACGTTTTTTAAGGGCGTGGACATGGACAAATATGTTCAAAGGCTCATGATCGGAGACCTGCAGGTGACCAATGCGTCGTCTGTCAGCGGGGACGTGAGCCGGATCAAGCCTGAGGAGATCAAGGCGATGGAAAATGCGGATTCCATCAGGGAATGCGATGCATTTTACAGGATGCCTGCCTCGGTAAGGCTTACCGGAAAAGCCATGGAGAAGGCGGAAAAGCTTTATGAGAAGCACGCGAACGCAAAAGTGTGGGATGAGAAGCTGGAAGAGTTTAAAAAAACCGGTGAATACAGTTCGTCTCGCGAATTCTATAAATATCTTGACCTGCGAAATCTGGCAAAGGGCTCGGAATATGGTGAAAAGGGCGTCGTTACCACGGACGTTTACGGCATAGAACCCTCGGCACTGGACCTCATAAGCGTCGATCATGGAACTCTGGATGCGGAGAAATTCGCAACGGGAAAGTATGTCCTTGTAAATACGGCTTGCACCCAATTGGAAAGTGCATATCGCGGAGAAGACCAGTTCTATGAGGTCGGGGATATGCTGACGATGGAGACGAAGGATGGCATCACGAAGGAATATGAGGTCATGGCCATCGCGGACGTTCCTTATCCGCTAAGCACTAAGATATTTTATTCCGTTTACGCACATTTGATCCTTCCCAAAACAGAGTATGAGACCCTCAGCTCGAATCAGAATGCCCTCAGTGCCGTCATCTTCGCAGAGGATGGGAGAGAAAAGGAGGCCGAAGAATTCGTGCGTTCGATCACGGATCAGCCAGGGACTTCGCTGATCCTGAGTAACAAGGAAACCGTCATGGAGGAATTTGAGGATATGGTCTCTGCGTTCCGGATCATGGGAGGGTCCCTGGCAGGCATTCTCGCACTCATTGGTGCATTGAATTATATCAACGCCATGGTGACCAGCATGCTTGCAAGAAGAAAGGAATTTGCCATGATGTCGGCCGTTGGCATGACAGGAAAGCAATTGGAGGGCATGCTCATCTGGGAAGGCATTGCATATGCCTTCGGAACCCTTGTGGTTTCCGCCGTCCTGGGGTCTTTCATAAGCGCCGTGCTCATGAGAGGCTTCGAGAGGATCACCTTCTTTTACACCTATCATTTTACGCTCCTGCCGATCCTGCTTGGCATACCATTCCTGCTTTCGCTGGCCGTTGTGATCCCGATCATCGCATATCGCCACGTGTCCAAGGAGAGCGTGGTTCAAAGGCTGCGGGAGAATGAATAAGTTTCGTACATAACAAAATCAGCGAAGGGATGGCAAAAATCACTTCTTGCAAGAGCCGTGGATTGCCTGTATGATGAAAGGTGGAGGGAATGATCATGGAGCTGCAGGAGTTTTTCCGGGAGAATCCTAAGGTTGCCGTCGCTTTTTCGGGCGGCGTGGATTCCTCCTATCTGCTGTACGCGGCGAAGCAATATGCAAAAGAAGTTCGTGCATATTATGTTTCCGCCGAGTTTCAGCCGAGATTTGAATATGAGGATGCCATGCGCCTCGCAAAGGAAATTGGGGCGCAGGTCAGTGTGATAAAGCTGAGCGCCCTGGAGATCCCGAAGGTAGCGGAGAACCCCGCGAACCGTTGCTATTACTGCAAGCAAGGGATCTTTGGCGCCATTTGGAAGGCTGCAAGGGAGGATGGTTTTTCCGTGCTTTTGGATGGTACGAATGCATCCGATGATGCGGGGGATCGCCCTGGCATGAAGGCGCTTTTGGAGCTTTCCGTGAGGTCTCCGCTTCGGGAGTGCAACCTGACCAAGGCGCAGATCCGCGAGCTTTCGAAGGAGGCAGGGCTCTTTACCTGGGACAAACCGGCATATGCCTGCCTTGCAACGAGGATTCCCACGGGTGAAGTGATCACGAAGGAGAAGCTGGCGGACACGGAGGCTGCGGAAGGGTTTTTGTTCTCTTTGGGATTTACGGATTTTCGCGTAAGATCGAAGGAGGGGCATGCAAGGATTCAGTTGCCGGAGGCGCAGTGGGGACTCTTGATGCAGCACAGGGCCGAGATCTTGCAGGAGCTTTCGAAGTATTATGAGACGGTTTCGCTGGACCTGGAGGTAAGGGCGTAGAGATGGCGCAGGAGGCGTTGCCAGGCGGCCGAAAGAAGCAGTTGGCCTAAAGGTGTCGGGCAGTGGCCATGGATGCCTGGGGCGCCGCAGGTGATGGGACGGATATGGAGGACATGGCATGAACGAAGACATAAGAGGTCTGCTGGAAGGGGTGAAAGCGGGCACGGTCTCCATCGAGGAGGCGGTCCTGAAGCTAAAGACCAAGCCGTTTGAAGATATCGGATTTGCCAAGGTGGATACCCACAGAAAGCTTCGCCAAGGCGTTGCGGAGGTAATCTATGGCGCAGGAAAAACGCCTGAGCAGATCATTCGCATTGCAGACGTGATGAAGCAAAACGCTCAGAGCACCATCCTGATCACAAGGCTTTCGAAAGAGAGTGCCGAGGAAGTGGAAAAGGCGCATCCGATGGAATATTATCCCGAAGCCAGGTGTGGCGTTATCGGTGAGATGCCGAAGGCGGACGGCCTTGGAAAGATCGTGATCGCGACGGGCGGAACAAGCGACGTTCCCGTGGCGGAAGAGGCGGCCGTGACGGCGCAGGTTTTAGGGAATGAAGTCGTAAGGCTTTATGACGTGGGCGTTGCGGGATTGCATCGCACGCTGGCGCATATGGAAGACATTATGAGCGCAAACGTGATCGTTGCCATCGCCGGCATGGAAGGGGCGCTTGCAAGCGTGATCGGAGGCCTTGCGGATTGTCCCGTGATCGCGGTACCGACCAGCGTCGGGTACGGGGCGTCCTTCCATGGATTGTCTGCACTGCTGTCCATGCTGAATTCCTGCGCGAGCGGCGTTTCAGTCGTGAATATAGACAATGGTTTTGGGGCAGGATATCTGGCAAGCATGATCAATCATCCAAACCTGAAGGGAGAAGAAAATGGTTAAACACGTGATCTTGTGGCAACTAAAGGAAGAATATTCAGATGCGCAGAAGGCTGAGATCAAGCAGGGCATTAAGGAAGGCCTGGAAGGTTTAAAGGGAAAGATCCCCGGACTTTTGGAGATTCAGGTTAATATTGATCCTTTGGCCAGCTCGAACTGTGACGTAATGCTGGATTCTTGCTTTGAGAGCGAGGAAGCACTGAAGGGTTATGCGGTTCATCCGGAACACGTTGCAGTGGCGAACGGAAAGGTAAGACCTTTTACCGCCAGCAGAATCTGCATGGACTATGAAATCTAGGAGAATGCTATGAAGACATTGTACTTTGACTGTGGCATGGGCGCCGCAGGTGACATGCTGACGGCGGCGCTTTTGGAACTCTTGCCGGATCCGGAAGGATTTGTGGCGGAGCTGAACGCACTGAAGATCCCTGGCGTGGAATATCGCAATGAGCCTTCCGTAAAGTGCGGCATCACGGGCACGCATATGACCGTGAAGGTCCATGGCGAGGAAGAAGAAAGCCACGACCACCATCATGAGCATGACCACGGTGAGCACGAGCAGCATCATGACCATGAGGACCATGATCACCACCACGAGCATGAACATGAGCATGGCGAACATCATCACCATCACGACGAGGATCATCCTCATGAGCATCACCATGATCATGAACATGAACATCACCACGAACATGACCACGATCACGAGGGGCATGGGCATCACCATCATCACGCTTCCATGGCGGACATTGAGCACATTGTGCGGGATCACCTGGAGTTGCCGAAGAAGGTTCAGGACGACGTGCTTGCGGTATATGGCCTGATCGCAGAGGCAGAAAGCCATGCGCATGGCAGGCCTGTAACGGAGATCCATTTCCACGAGGTTGGTACCATGGACGCCATTGCGGACGTGGTTGCCGTTTGTCTTTTAATGAACAAGATTGCGCCGGATGAGGTGATCGTTTCACCAGTTCACGTGGGAAGCGGTCAGGTGCATTGTGCACACGGCATTCTGCCCGTACCTGCGCCTGCGACGGCCTTTATCTTAAAGGACGCACCGATCTACGGCGGAGCGATCCGCGGCGAGCTTTGCACGCCTACGGGTGCGGCACTCCTAAAGCACTTCGCGACAAAATTTGGAAACATGCCCGTTATGAGCGTGGAAGCGATTGGATATGGCATGGGCAAAAAGGATTTCGAGGTGGCCAACTGCGTCAGAGTGATGCTGGGCGAGACCCTGACTCTCGAAAAGCTCGAAATGCTTGGCAGGGAAGCTGCGGTAAGAAGCGTGGACGGAAGCGAGAGCAACGCACAAAAGAAGACCGTTAGTGATGCAGCCGAAGAACCCGTTGGAGACGAGAAGGTTTATGAACTCAGCTGCAATGTGGACGACATGACTGGCGAGGAAATCGGCTTTGCGATGGAGCGCCTGTTCGAAGCGGGTGCGCGTGACGTTTACACGATCCCCATCGGCATGAAAAAGAACCGCCCCGGCATCCTGATCCGCGCGCTTTGCGTGTCAAAGGACAAGGAAAAGCTTGTGGAGGCGATGTTCCGTCACACGACAACGATCGGGATCCGCGAGTGTGCGTTGGATCGATATATTTTAAGCAGAGAGATTGAGGCGACAAATACGCCTTATGGCGAGGTTCGTCGCAAGACCTCAGCGGGATACGGCGCAAAGCGCGAGAAGATTGAATTTGAAGACCTTGCACGGATCGCGAGAGAGCGAGGGATCAGCCTCTGGGAAGCACGCGAGTTGCTTTGATTTGATTCGAACCAAAGATTCTTCCGAGGGTGATTTAGAGAAAGTCATTGAGGCGGAAACATGAAAGGGATCTTGAGAAGATCAATCTTGACGGCAGGAGCGGCGATGCTTGTGACGGCGCTTCTGGCGGGAGGCTGTGGCAGGCCGGGAAATGCCGCGAAGTCAGGCGGCGTGGACGGGGCCTCTGGAAAGGCTGGCTCTGCGCAGATGACGGATGGGACTGCGATGGCGCAGGGATCATCGGACAGCACGCCTGCGCCCATGGCCACGTCGGAGCCGCAAATGATAGTGGAACAAACGCCGCAACCGACTCTTGAGCCGACGCCAATCCCCTCGGATTATATGATTCAGAAGGCCAACACGATCCTGGACGAAGAAAACAAGCTGGAGATCGACTTCGCTGCCCTTGCAGAGACTGACAGCGGAACGTTCAAGAAGATTGATGAATATGTCGCATCCCTGGAGCCCTCTAGGAAAAATGGCATGACGGGGCTCTTTGCGGGCAAGAACCTGATCTTGATCTCGGCGGAAGCATTTACCGCGGAAGTGATCAGGGAAGACCTTACGCCAACCCTTTATCGCCTTGCGACAAAGGGCATTCAATTTACGGATTTCTATCAGCCTGCAGGTGCAGGAACAACGGGCGGTGAGTGCCAAAACATTTTTGGTCTGTCTCCTGCACGGGCAGGCACTTCCGTGAAGGCCACGGCGACGTTCAATAATTATTTCACCATGGGAAGTCAGCTGAACCGCCTTGGATACTTTGGAAAAGCCTATCACAACGGCAATTACACCACCTATGAGCGGGATAAGACGCACAATAATCTGGGCTATTCGGAAGGCTTTATGGCATATGGGAACGGCATGGAGAAGTTTATCGTGCCGACTTGGCCGGAAAGCGATTATGACATGTTCGTGGGAACAATCCCGGATTATATTGATCAGGAGCATTTTAACGTCTATTACATGACGGTGAGCGGGCACAGTAATTATGGCTTCAAGAGCAATGCCATGGCAAAGAAGCACAAGGACCGCGTGGCAGACATGGAAGGATCGCAGGCGATCCGAGCATATGAAGCCGCAAACCTGGATTTCGAGGACGCTCTCACCTATCTGGTGGAACAGCTGGAGGAAAAAGGGATCGCTGATGACACCGTGATCGTGATCAGCGCGGACCATTATCCTTATGGCCTCGACGGCGGAACAAAGCCGCTTGGACAAATGCCTTACTTGTCCGAGCTTTACGGCTATGAGGTGAAAAACGTGCTTCAGAGGGATCATAACAGGCTCATTATCTGGTGCAGTTGCCTTGAGGACTATGATCCCATCGTCGTGAGTTCGCCTGTTTGCAGCAATGATATTCTTCCGACGCTTTCAAATCTGTTCGGGACGGAGTGGGATTCGAGACTGCTCCCCGGAAGGGATGTGTTTTCAGACCTTCCCGCGCTGGCAATCCTGGACCGAAGCAATTGGAAAACGGACCTGGGAGTCTGCATCAAAGGAAAATTCAAGCCCTTTGACGAGGAGGCACAGCTCCCTGAGAATTACGCAAAAACGATCAGCGCACAGGTTTCGAAAAAATATGAACTCAGTAAGAACTTGCTCAGCGAGGATTATTTCGGACATCTTTATGAGCTGGGACTTTTGAAATAGCGAATGGAATTTCACGGAAAAGAAGCTCTTGACAAAGTTGGACTATAGTTATAGACTAAAAATGGGTCTATGATTATAGTCCTTTTGTTGTCCAATTTTATTTTGAGTTATTATGAAAAAACGGCCTTAGGAAGAAAGGGTAGAAAAGACATGGAATATGCAAAGCTTTGTGACAGTGATTATCGTTTTATGTGCATCGTATGGGAGAGTGCTCCGGTGAATTCGGGAGAGCTGGTAAAGCTCTGTCAGGAAAAGCTTGGATGGAAAAAATCCACGACCTACACGGAGATCAAGAAGCTCTGCGAAAAGGGCTTCATCCAGAACGATGACGCAGTCGTAAGTGTCCTGATCCCCAAGGAGAAGGCACAGGCGAAGGAGGCAGAATATTTTGTGGAGCGCACCTTCGAAAACTCCCTGCCGAGCTTTTTCGCTGCCTTCCTGGGTGGAAAGAAGCTGAGCAAGAAGGAAGCAAAGGCCCTGAAGAAGCTGATCGAAAAGCATCAGGAGTAGTGAAAGGATAAGGATTAGGCTAATGACGGAACGGATCGCATGGTTTGTAAGTTCATATGTTCAACGAAACCTCGCGCTGATCATCGTGATCCTGGCGGTGCTGCTGGTCAGGCTCCTAATGAAAAGGATGCCTAAGAAGCTGGTGTACTGTCTGTGGGCGATCGTTGGCATTCGCATGCTCGTCTCTTTTCAGATCCCGTCTCCCGTGAGCATTTATCAGCTCTTCCCTTGGGCAGATCCGAAGGCGTCGCTTTATGCAGGGACCACGCAACAGGGCGTTGAAGTGGCATTAGCGGATGAGGTAAATCCAGGTTCGGAGTTTATCCTGTCAAACCTTCCGGGATATGAAAGTACCGCGCAAGGCATGGTTCAGGGTGAGATTTGGCGGGATGAACAGCAGTCGGGAATTCAGGATGATCCTATGTCTTTAGATGGGCAGCAGCCAGAAATACTGGACAATGCCATGTCTTTGGATGCGCAGACGGCGGAAGGAAGCCTTACATATCAAGGGCCTGGCGCAGATCCTCTAAAGGGAGAGACAATTGACATGGGTACGATTGACGCAGTACAGGCGGATGAAGAGGCTGCCGCCGGGGTCATAAGCTCAGAGCTTTCGGGCATGGCGAGTATTGCAAGTGCAAGCGCTGAGAAAGAGCCTAGTGAAGGCATTGCGAATAAAGCAGGCGACATGTCTTCGATGATGGCGAAGCTGCAGGCTTTCGTTTGCGGTAACGCAAAGCCGATCTTTGCCGTGTGGCTTGCGGGAATGTTGGTTGTCTTTGGTATTGGCATGGCGTCCTATGCACGCATTAGGAGACTTGTGGGGCAGGCAGTGCTTCTCGAGGGAAATGTTTGGGAATGTGACGGGATTACAACGCCTTTTGTTCTTGGAATTGTACGACCAAGGATTTTTGTGCCCTTCCGTATGGAGGAGGAACATAAGAAATATGTCCTCGAACATGAGCGGCAGCATGTAAAAAGGCTTGACCCTTTGACAAGGCTTCTCGCCTATGCACTGTTGGCAGTTTATTGGATGAATCCGCTTGTTTGGATCTCTTATGTTTGCTTTGTGCGCGATCAGGAAATGCGCTGCGATGAGGCGGTTCTTTCTAGTTTTGGAGCGGAAAGCAAGAAGGGCTACGGACTAACGCTTCTTGCCTTCGCGACGGAGCAGCGTTTTGTTGGCTTCTCTCCCGTAGCCTTTGGGGAAAGCGACGCAGAAAAGCGGATCAAGAATGTATTAAACTACAAGAAACCTGGATTTTGGGCAGTACTTGCGGCTGTCCTGATCTTGCTTTTCGTAGCCATTGTATGTCTGACCTCGGCGAAGAACAAGAAGGATGCGAAGGAGCAGGACGGGCAGTCGCAGACGGAGAGCACGCAAAGCGATACAGATACCGAAAGCAAGCAGGAGGCGGAAAAAGACGTGGAAGATCAAATCATCTATCAGTCCAGTGTTTTCGCGGATCTTGACGGCGACGGCGTAAAAGAACAGATTCAGATCACGGACTATATTTCCGGAAAATCGCAATTAAAGACCAATATTCAGGGCAAGGCCATTGACGAGCTTACGCTGCAAAGTGTGCAAATGATCCGCACGGACGGGGAAGCCTTTGACCTTACAGGCGACGGATGCGAGGAACTCATCCTGCTCCAGAGCAGTCCCATGCTGGCAAGCACCTACAATTGGCCCGGGGATTTGACCGTCCTTCAGGTAAAGGATGGAGCCTGGAGGCAACTAAGTGACAGGTTCATCTTCGCTGAGCACGGAACGCCGACTTATCAGGAATCCTTTCCCAAAAGGTTCACGGACGGCATTTGTGTTGGTGTTCGGATCGAACAGACTAGGGACGGGTCGGTGCTTCGGCTTCTTTATCCCCGTAATCTTGAAGTATCGCACGGCATGGACGGCGTGCTTCGCATGGATTGCATCTATCAGGGCGGACAGGAAGAGGGTTGGTTTGTAAAATATGTGTTTGAGGGCCATGATTACATGCGTAAACGCTACAGGGCTGCGGGAACCCCGCTTACCTTTTCCATTTTGGTCGGGGATGAGCCTGGCGAGGCTTCCGGCGTGACGGAAAGTGCCATGCAAAAGATCTTTTCTGCCGTACCGTTCCAAGAGTTGACCAATCAGAAATCAGACATGGTCTTTGGATATCTGAAGGTGGAAGAAGATGGCACATATACTGCCCTTTTGCCGTCGGACGACAAGGAGCTTGTCGAAGAGAAAGGGCGGTTTGTCGATCCAAGAAAAATGAATGATCTAACATACCAGCTTACGGCAGAAGGAAGTAGCCTGGATTCAGACAGGTTCCTTTTGTACCTCCCCGGGTCTCAGGTCGCAGAGCTGCCCTACAAGGTGATCCGGAGCCTGCAGGAACAGGGGATTCCCTATTGGGATCAGTACCATTTGGAGGAGCTCCCTTGCTATGCACTTCTGAATCTCGATGACGGAGAAGTCTATCTTTCGGCATATCTTCAGGAATATGTCGGCGAACGGATGGAGACCCAGGGCATTTACGGTGAACTGTCTTACCCAGTAAGTGAACAGGGCGGATTCTCCATGGAATCCGTGACAAGGCTTTGCGCAGATGCCTGTGGCACCTTTGTACAGAAGGTTAAATATCCCAAAATACAGACAACATCCTTTTCAAGCTATGTCCGGAACGATCAGCTTGCAAGTTACTTGGAATATAAGGCAAAGGTCTTCCCGCACAAATTCAGCGACGGAGACTGGCGCCTTGAGATCAAGCGCGTGGATGAAGTGACTGTCGGCGACGCAAAGGTTTTGCATGTTTTTGCAAATCCGAAGTATCGAAGCGAATCGTCAAGCGGTTCGTGGGGCATTGTTCATCTTCTGATCGACATTGAGGACGGGCGACATTATATACGCGACTGGTATTGGGAGGCCAAGGATTCCATGGATCAGGAGCTTCGCGGAGATTATTCCGTGCAGGCCGGCTATGATTTCTGGGACCATCCCGTGGAGTATCAGGGACTTGGAGAAACGACGGTTTTCTTAGATCTGAAGGAGATTCTGGGGGAGGTTATAAACCGTATTGATGCGCAGGAATTTGCTTTGATCTATTTGGATGATGATGACATCCCGGAGATTTATTGCCGGGGAAATGGCAATGGAGACAGGCTCTTTATTTGGCATAATGGTAATGTTAAGGAACAGGCGCTGGAAGGAGATGCGTTCTGTTATCTGGAAAAGCAAGGCATCTTTTATTCATCGGGAGGCAACATGGGATATTTCCCCAGCAAGGTTTATGCCCTTAAGAACAGAGAGGTTTCCTTGCTTGCTGAGGGATTTTGGCAGTCAGAATATGTCTCCGACGAAAATGACCCGAATGAACTGAAGCTGGTGGAAACCTTTGAATGGCAAGGGGAAAGCGTTACGCAGGAGGAATATTACAAGCAGATTGATTCGTTAATTGACAGAAAGAGTGCCAAAAGGATTTCGGAATTTTATGCAAGGGACGAGGTTCTTTCGCACCTTGCCAACAGAACAGTTCTCATGCCGAAGGACTGACAAGGGCCGCTTGCCAGCCAGCCCAAACGACGCCCAAGACAGTCGAAACGGTGCTCAGGCCAACCCAATCAGCCTCCAAAGCAGATGGTTGACGCAAGGCGAAAAATGTTGCATAATAAGATAGTAAAACGAATTACTAAGTTCAGTTTAGGAGGTGTTTTTATCTTATGGCAATGATGGAAAGACCTGCCGTCAACGTTCTTCCTGACGGTGGAAAGTATTGGGAGCACACATTTGAAAAGTTTTATCTGAAGGCATACGTTCCGGCGACGGAGATTGACGGAAAGGTGAACAATTACACCTTCCGCGCACCGCTTCTTCTGATCTTTGAAGAGGAGAGACGCAGCATGGAGGACGCGATCGCGTTTGCAAAGCAGAGCGGCCTTGCGGACATCGCTTCCGCAGTGGATTCCTCCGTTCTCTTCATTTATCCCACCGCTGAGGGCGGCTGGAAAAATGCGCCTGCGGAGCTATATGCTGACTTGATCTCGGAAGTGAAGATGAATCCGGATTATGAGGACGGCATCTGCTCCATCATGGACTTCTTCACAAGACAGTTTAAGGGTTATTTTGTCAGAGGCGCAATCTTCAGGGCAGACATTTACAGCTACGGCGAGTCCGCAGATTACGTGGCAAAGAACCTTCTTAAGACCCTGCAGGGCGAGTATCTTTGGGGCCCCGGCGAAATCACTCCCGCTTGTGTTTCCATGGAAAGACTCAGCGTGATCCCTGCGCCGGAACGCAAGGACATCGCCATCTTAAGCGTTGGCAACTCCAAGGAAGTGAATGATGCGCTTGCAGGCAGTGAAAACCTTCTGATCAAGGATAAAGCAGATTATAAGGCTGATTTCAAGGCGTTCGTGCGCAAGTTCAAGATGTGGTGCGGCGTGATGGAGATCGAGCCTGATTTCGAGGCGCTTGACATGACGGAGGAGGCTGGATATGCAGTCGTAAAGACGGCGCCTGGCAACTTCATGTTCAAGGACACTGAGGAGCACAAGGTTGGCTATTTTGCATATTATAACAACGACGCCTTCAAGAATGGACCCGTGCCGCTCCTTGTCGGCTTCCACGGTGGCGGAGACTCCACAATGTATCTGACCTTCGTGTCCGGTTGGTGGGAGATCTGTCATCGTTACGGATTCCTTTACGTTGCGATCGAGAATCACCAGGGCGTGCCCGCCGCAGAGGCAGTGCAGGTGATCGAAGAGCTGAAGAAGCGTTATCCCGTGGACGTGCATCGCATTTACGGCACCGGCTTCTCCATGGGAAGCGGAAAGTCTTGGGACATGTTCCAGGAATTCCCGGAGATGTTTGCAGGCCTTGCACCCGCAAGTGCGCTCTTCCCCGTGCATGGCAACATGTTCGGCAAGAACTTAGAGGACGGTATCAACACCACCGTTCCCGTGCCGATCTTCTACTCCGGCGGCGAGAAGTCACACCTGCCTGAGCTTCCGTTCCAGGCAGAGTCCGGCCTTGAGAGAGTGCAGTATGCAACGAAGGTGAACAAGGTAAAGAAGGACTTCGATTCGATCTCATATGCAGACAAGGACAAGTGGGAAGATCCCATCTACGGCCTTGCAGGAGACCGCGTGGAGAAGATCCCTGATGAGACCAGGGGCAGCGTTCTTACCGTTCGTTATTATGACAGCGAAGACGGCGTGTGCCGCACGGCTTTCGCCAGCGTCAGCGGACAGATCCATGAATGCAGACACCATACCAATGAGAATGCATGGAAGTTTATTTCGCAGTTTACGAGATAGGGTAAGGCGGAAACATAAGGTAAAATAAAAGCGGGGCTGGTCGAAAAACCAGCCCCGTTTGTTTGTGAGTTTTTAGGTGATGCGTTATGCAAGATTGGTGGGATCGATCCTTTGCTTTTCATGCAGGATGACGTTTTGCAGCTCCGTGAACATCTCACTGTAGCGCATGGTCTTCTTGCCGAGCTTTACGATGCCTGCGTAAAGGGACAGAGGGATCTTTTTCCCTTCAAAATCAATGGGCTCCTCGTTGTGGGACAGGATCTGGTCCGCAAGGCCCTTTGCATATGCTTCCTCCTCGCTGTTCGTAAGAAGCACGAACTCGTCTCCGCCAATGCGGAAGATCACGTCGTCATCGGCAGCGACGGCTTCCATTCTCTGCAGGGAGGTCAGGATCGCAAGGTCGCCGGCCTTGAGGGAAACTTCGTTGATCGGGATCAGCCCCGCGATGTCGCAGCATACGAAATAGCAGTTCTGTCTGCTCTTGAAAAGGTCATATAATTCACTGATATCAAAATGTCTTCTACCCATAGTTTTCTCCTCTTTTGATTCTCTAGGCGGACTAAGCCTAGGAAATAACTCCAATACGCGATTGTTCTCGCGGTATTTGGACGGTAAACAGTTCCAGGTCTGGCAGAAAACCCTTGTGAAGGCTTCGTTGCTTGAATAGCCATAAGAGAGCGCTACGTCAAGCAGGCTCATGTCAGGGCGCTCTACCAGAGTTCTTGCAGCTTTGGTCATTCTCCTGCGGATCACGTAATCCCGCACGGAGATGTGGTTGACTTGCCTAAACAGCTTTTCAATTGTTGATTTGGAACAGTAGCAGGCCGCGGCAATGTCCTCCGTGTGGAGGTCTTCCTGCAGGTTCTGCTCCACGTATTCCAGCGCTTCGGCCAAAAGCTCCAGTTTACTCATCTCGGATCTCCTTTTTGTCTGGGTGGGGCTTGCAAGACCCCGCCGTGAAAAAATTCCCAGGAATCAATCGATTGTAAGCTTAGTATAACAGAGCTTGGGAAACCTGTCTTGATTTTTTGAGTAAAGTTTTAATGTTTTTTGAAGGGTCCTTAAGAATCATTAAGCAATTCTTAAAATTGCGTGATGGAAGGGAAAAAGGCTTGAGAATGCTTGATGGATATAGTAGAATGGACATGTCGGCGTGATCGGAAACTTCATATGGAGACATGGCGAAAGCAGGTCACGCGGAAAGGGGTGTATCGATGTCTGATACGGCAAATAGAGATGGAAAAGGGTTTCACCCGATGTATCTTTGGGCACTTGTTTACGTGGCCTTGACTTACGGATATCCCGTGATCGCATTTATGACCTTGCCGAAGGTGGATGAGAGCGTGAATTCCCAGGCGGCCTATGACGCAGCGGCCAAGGCGCAGAACGGCGCACTCGGATCGAACCTGCCGTTTGTGTTCTTCCTGATCCCGGTGGCGCTGTTTGTCATCAACGTGATCATTGCGATCGCTTCGAAGGGCACACGCAGGCGCGTGCTCTTAAATTGTACGCGGATCATCAAATATCTTCTCATTCCTTTTTTCATCGCGGGCGGACTGCTCTGCGTCGCATTTTTCCTTCTGATGTTCACGCCGGTGGTCATCATGGTTTTTGTGTCGCCCGTCGTGATCGGTGTACTCTGCGTGATGGGATATGTTACCCTCTTGGGCACCGTGCCGCTTATGATCGCATATCTTTCCAAGTCCGTGAAGGATGGGAAGAACGGGAAGCTCTTTTCGCTTCTCATCGGGATTTTGCAGTTTTTCTTTATGGCAGACGTGATCGGAACCATCATTTGTGCCATAAAAGAGCGTAAAAATCAATGATTTGTCGGCAATTTGACAAAACTTTGCCAGTCGGGCAAGAAATATTAGAAAACAGGTTGACTTCACTGAAATTGTGTAGTATATTCAATCCAATCTTTTTACGAATTTTGGGGAAAGGAGAACCGATATGCTGTTTCTGCCGTCAACTGAGATTAGATATAACGCTAAGCATTCCGTGAACGAATATCATGTTTATGGAACTATTTTCGTATATCCAAAATCAAAGCAGAAGAGATAGGTTCTTTTGTTTATGTTTGCATAAACAAAAACATTATGAAATCAAACCCACCTGTCTCGCTAGGCAGGTGGGATTTTTAGTTTATGAGGTGGAAAATGGAAAAGAAAAAGAGTAGGGAAATCGGGCGGACGCGGGCAGTCAAGAACAATCTGTTCGCCTGCAAGTTGCTAGGGATCATCTGTCCTTCCTTGGTGGTACACAAGGGCGTCAGCAGGTTTCTCGGGTATTTTGAATGGCTGTTCTACAGCGCGTTCTTTATGCGCTACGTGATCAATTCCTTAGAGACGGGGGAGAGCTTTGGAAGGATCATGATCTTCATTGTCATTGTTGCGATCGTCTTTTGCAGCATGTCTTTATATGACAATATCCTAAACGGAAAAGTATATCCCATCGCACAGGCGAAAGTGAACAAGGGCCTGTATCTGGGGCTGTTTCGAAAGGCCAGGAACGTGGAACTGGAGTGCTTCGAAAACAGTGATTTTTACGACAAGTACACATTGGCCATGGAAAACGCGGACACGCGTCTGATCCAGACCGTGGAAGTGGTGTTCGGCGTGATCTTTGGCGGCATCGCCAGTGTTTGCGCTTTCGCGTTCATGTTCCAGGTGGACAAGATCTCAGTGCTGTTCATCTTGTTCCCCATCATCGGAAACTTTGTTTTTAACAGATGGAACAGCAAGCTGGATTATGCAAGGAACAAGGACATGGCGCCGCACAATCGCCGGATTGCATATATCAACCGTGTGATGTATCTTCCCGAATATGCAAAAGAAATGCGCCTGACGGACGTGTTCACCTTGATGAAGCAACAGTATCGGGAATCCATTCAGGGACTGGCGGACGTGACGAAGAAATATACCAAAAGAGCCATGATCAACCACTGGCTTTACGTCATGTTCACTTTCACCTTTATCTTTGAAGGACTTTTGATCTACGGCGCATACAGGACTTTGGTGAGCGACTCCATGACGCTGGCGCAGCTAGCCGTCATCACGAGCATGATGGTGTCCACCACTTGGATCCTCATTGGCTTTACCGAATCTCTGACGAGCCTTTTCAAGAATGGCCTTTTCATGGAGTATCTGAGAACCTTTTTTGAATACAAGGAGAAGATCCCTGAGGATTGGGACGGATTGGATCCCGGCACGGAGATCAAGTCGGTGGAATTCCGCGACGTGTCCTTTTCCTACAAGGACAAGGAGGTGCTGTCCCACCTGAACATGGAATTCCGCGGCGGCAAAACCTACGCACTGGTGGGACATAACGGCGCCGGCAAGACGACGCTGATCAAGCTCCTTCTTCGGTTCTATGATCCCACTTCCGGAGAGATCCTGTTGAACGGAAGGAACATTCGTGAGTACAACCTTCGAAAGTACAGAAACCTTTTTGCGACGGCATTTCAGGACCACAGAATGTTCTCCATGTCCGTTTTGGACAATGTCGTGATGGGCGAGAACGTGCCGGAGGAAGAAAAGGAAGCAAAGGTTTGCGAGGCACTGAAGCTTTCGGGGGCATATGATAAAGTCATGAGTCTTCCGAAGGGCATCCAGACGACGCTCACGCATGAATTTGACGATGAGGGCGCAGTGCTCTCAGGCGGTGAATTTCAGAAGATCGTCGTGGCCAGAGCCTTCGTGAAGGAGTGTCCGTTCAAGATCTTTGACGAACCGAGCAGCGCGCTTGACCCGATCGCGGAGGCAACGCTGTTCGACAACATTTACGAGTCCTGCAAACAAAACACGTTGGTGTTCATATCGCACAGACTATCCTCCGTGCAGAATGCGGATTGGGTGTACCTTCTTTCCGACGGCACGGTGAAGGAAGCCGGGACGCACAAGATGCTTATGGAGCTGGGCGGGATCTATGCGGACATGTACACCAAGCAGGCGAAGAACTATCTTGCGATCTCGGAAGCGGAGACAAGTAAAAAGGTGACGCCTCGCGCCTTGGCAAAGGGAGGTGCACAGGCATGAAAAGAGTATGGGAAAATCAACTGTTTCTCTGGAAGCTTTGCTTTAAGACCTGCCCCGGCTATATGATCTACTTCTTGTATGACGGTTTCCGTTATCAAGGGATCATCTTTTTGGAGCACGTGCTCGGAATCCGTTACGTTCTGCACTGCGCGGAATATCACGAGCCCTTCTGGAAAGCGTTTTTGTTTATCGGCGTGATCCTGGTGATCAACATGATCCAGATCGTGCCGGACGGTTACTTCATTCACGGCTGGAGCTTTCGGAGCAAGCCAAAGCTCTACAAGGCCCTGAAGGAAAAGATGTATGAAAAGGCCGCAGAAATCGACCTGTCCTGCTATGACGATCCGAAGTATTACAACGACTTCGTGCTGGCGGTTGCAGAGGCGGAAAGCTCCATCGACAGATTCCTTTCGATGTGCAATATGATCATGCAGGGCCTTACGATCGTGTTCACGACAGGTGTATTCTACCTGTTGACGGATGCGGCGGGCATCCTGTTCGTGGCGGCGTCCTTCGTGCTTCGATTCCTTGTGTCGAGGATCCTGAACAAGCTTAATTACGCGGTGCGCGTGAAGGTCAATCCCTTGGAGAGAAAACGCAACTACGTAAGCCGCGTGTTCTACTTAAATGACTATGCGAAGGAGCTTCGCTTGCATCCGCAGGTGGGCGACGCGTTGGAGCAGGAGTTTGTGGAAGCAAACGACGCGATCATCGAGGAGCAAAAGAAAGTTGGAATGAAAAGATCGCTCCTTGGCTTTACGAATGCATATCTTGTCGGCGACTTCATCATGGACGGCCTGTACATTACTTATCTGGTGTTCCAGGCAGCAGTGCTGCACACGATCGATTACAGTAACGCAGTCGTGTTGTTCAACCGTACGGGAAGCCTTAGACGCGGCATGGCAAACCTTGCGGACATCTTCCCGCAGGCACAGGCAAACAGCCTTTACGTAGACAAGATCCGGGCATTCCTGGACTATGAGCCGAAGATCAAGCGCATGGAGGGCGAACAGGTTCCGGAAGGTAATGCAGAGCTTGTCCTGGAGCACATGGCCTTCCGCTATCAGGAGGATCTGGAGGACACCTTAAAGGACATCACCCTGAAGGTGCAGCCTGGCGAAAAGATCGCCATCGTGGGATATAACGGCGCCGGCAAGACGACGCTGATCAAGCTTCTCATGAGACTCTATGATCCGACTGGAGGAGCGGTTCTCTATCACGGAATGAACATCAAGGAGTTTCAGCCTTATGATTACAGACATCGCTTTGGCGTTGTCTTCCAGGATTACCAGATGTACGGCGCGAGCCTTGGCGAGAACGTCGTGATGAAATGGCAGGGAGAGAAGGACGATGCGGCGCAGGGCCAGGGGGCTGAGAACTTGATGCCAGAGGCGGAGACGGAAAAGCACATTGTCTCAGCGTTGGAGCGGGCCGGCTTTGGAGCAAGATTAAAGTCGTTGCCGAAGGGCTTGGAAACGCCTGTCACGACGGAGTTTGACAAAGAAGGCGTGAACTTCTCCGGTGGCGAAAGTCAGAAGATTGCGATCTCGAGAGCGTTTTACAAGGACGCGGACATCCTGATCATGGATGAGCCCAGCAGCGCACTCGACCCGATCGCAGAATATGAATTGAACAAGGCGATGGAATCTGCCGCAAAGGGCAAGACAGTGTTCTACATTTCGCACAGACTTTCCACGACGCGCGACGCCGACAGGATCATCCTTTTGGAGGACGGTCGCATCGCGGAGGAAGGCACCCACGAAAGCCTTCTTGCAAAGAATGGAAGATACGCCGAAATGTGGCGCGTGCAGGCCGGCAGATATCAAGTATCATAATGTGTCAAAGGGGACGGTTCTTTTTGACACATGACAGGAAAACGTGTCAAAAAGAACACGTCCAGGGCTTGGAATGCGCAGCATTCCATGATCCCGAAGCGAAGCGAGGGACGTGACGAAGGTCGCGCCCAATGACACGTGGAGGGAGGAATTAGGTATGGTTAGAGAGGATAAATGGTTTACGTTAAAGGATGGGAGGAAGGCATTGCTTCGCAACCCATTGGATGAAGACATAGAGGGTGTTCTGGAGTATTTAAGAGTATCGGCCGCTGAAACGGATTTTATTCTGCGTTATCCAGAAGAGTGTGAGAAATATACTTATGAGGGTGAGAAAAAGCTTTTTGACGAGTGGAAGGAATCAGACTGTGATTTCACTTTGGTATGTCTGGTAGACGGCAAGGTTGCCGGAAATTGCCAGCTGCGGATGAACAATCGCATGAAGACAAGGCACAGGGCGTCCATCGGCATCGCACTCATGAAAGAGTATTGGAATCTGGGGATCGGGACGCAGATGTTTGAGGAGATGATCAAGGTCGCGAAAACCAAGCCTGAGATAACGCAGCTCGAGCTGGAATTTATCGAAGGAAACAGCCGCGCAAGAGCTCTTTACGAGAAGATGGGTTTTCGGATCATCGCCACACATCCCAACTTCATTAAGTTAAAAAATGGGAAGCTTTTGAACGAATATTTGATGGTGAAGGAGTTGTAGATATGTTATACTTGAAAGAGGCGAACATGGAGGATGCGCAGGAAGAATATGCGATGATCTCACAGATGCCCGCAGACGAAAACGGCATGACAAATCCAGCTGCAGGGATAAGCTTTGAAGAGTTTCGAGAGAATGTACTCCCAAGGATCATTAAGCATACTAAAGGGGAAGACCTACCAGATGGTTGGGTTCCCGAAACGCAGTATTTTCTTTGGGATGACGATCGGATTGTCGGTTTGTTTCGCCTTAGGCATTACCTGAATGATTTCCTCAGGCAGTATCATGGGCATATTGGATATGCCATCAAAAAGGGGGAACGAGGCAAGGGCTACGGCACGAAGGGCCTGGCGCTTTTGCTGAAAGAGGGCAAGGATATCATCAGGGAAGAGGAGTTTTATCTTTCCGTTCACAAGGACAATCCGGCATCCCTGATGGTTCAAAAGAAGAATGGTGCCAGAATTGTTCGTGAAGATGAAATAAATTATTACACGAGGATCAGCAAATAGGGTGGACAACGAAAGCGAGAAGGAAAGACTATGAAACTATATTTGACGAGCGCCATTGGCGGGGATGTCAAGGAAGATGGAATACGTAAGCCTGCGCCCTTGCTTCCGTTTAACGGATTTACTTATTTTTTGCAGCAGGATTGGGTGGAGAATGCAAAGATTTTGATCATTTCAGCCTCGCCTTCGGATTATGAAAGAAATGATTCGATCCTTCGGTGCCTGCGGGAAGCGTTTCCCATGAGTGGACTTAGCATTTCTTCCATGGAGATCTGCGATGACAGAAATGAAGCGATTGTGGATCATATCGGAGAGATGGATGTCGTGCTGCTTTCTGGCGGACACGTGCCGACGCAGAATGCATTCTTTCAGAAGATTGGCTTAAAAGAAAAGTTAGCGGGCTTCCAAGGCATTGTGATCGCGTACAGCGCGGGTTCCATGAATTGCGCGGAGCTCGTATATGCCAGCCCTGAAGCAGATGGGGAGGCACTGGATCCGAATTATAAGCGTTGGATCCCTGGATTGGGACTGACAAATGTCAACATTTTTCCGCATTTTGAGGCTCTCAGGGAGGATTGGCTAGATGGAATGCGCGTAGTGGAGGACATTGTCTTCCAGGATAGTAATACGCATGAGATCATCGCCATGAACAACGGAACCTTTATTATGGTCGATGAAAATGGTAAGCATACTTTATTTGGCGAAGCTTATCGCATTAAGGACGGAAAGATGGAAATGATCTGCCGGGGCGGGGAGTCGATCGTCTTAAATTAAGTATTTGTCAAATGGATGTCTGGGGGTAGGAAGAACATGATGGAAGCATTGGAAGTGATGCGCGCGCAGGAGGAATGGCAGCGTGCGGGAGCATATTCCGTAAGGATTCAGGGCATGAACCGCCAGCATCACATTTCCCTGCGGGATGAGTTTGACGAGCATGACGGGGAAGGGACAAAGTATATCATTCTTCTCGACCAGGGTTATCCCATTGCGACCTGCAGATTTTATGAAATCGCTGAAAACGCCGTAACGATCGGAAGGGTCGTGGTTTTGCCGGAATATCGCGAGCATCATCTGGGGGAAAGGGTGATCCGAGAGGCCGAAGGCTGGATCGCGGAACTGGGTTACAAGGAAATACAAGTTGACAGCCGCGTGGTAGCCGTCGGGTTTTATGAAAAGCTTGGCTATGAAAGAGTCAGCGATGAAGTGTACATGAGCGGCGTTTTTGAATGCACGAAGATGATAAAACAACTATAACACGAAGGGAAGGGTATGGCATGGCTATTACGTATTTTTGCAGTGAGGAGATTGCAGAAAAGAGTTGGATGATCAAGAACGTTGGGGGTTCGACGCCGGCGATCTGCTATCTTGTGGAGGGGCAGGATTACGCGCTTCTCATCGATTCCATTATTGGCATCGGAAATCTGAAGGCATACTGCGAAACGCTGACGGATAAGCCGATCAAGGTTGTCAACACGCATGCACATTCGGATCATATCGGCGGCAATTTCCATTTTGATTATTGTTTTTTGCATCCGCTCGACATTGGCTTTTTCCAAGAGGGTGTCGGGATCACTAAGGAGAGGGTTTTTGAGTTCGCGCAGCAAGTGGCGCCAGAAGAGTTACGTGACAAAATGGTTCTGGATGACAACTTTGCTGATTGGAATCCGATGAAGATCTTTCCCGTGAACGACGGCGACATGTTTGATCTTGGAGACCGTCAGATCGAGGTGGTTTACGTTGGCGGTCACACGGCAGGTTCCATCGTTTTGATCGATCACAAGACGCGCCTTGCATATTGCGGCGACGCCTGCAACAGCAACACTTTACTGGAGTTCGAGAATTCCCTTCCGATCGTGTCTTACCTGAAGAATCTCTTGCACCTTAAGGAGCATCAAGGCGAGTTCGACATGATGTACTGCGGACATGAGTTCTTTGGCCCTGAAGTTTTGGACGAGGCGATTGAGACTGTAGCGAAGGTCGTTGCGGGCACGGACGACAAGTACGAAAAAGCCGGTATGATGGGGACGCCAGTATTATATGCCGCCGCGAAAGTCGACGGCGGTTATGCGAGAGTCGACGGCAAGCGCTTTAACATGAGCTACCTGCCGGAGAAGGTCTACGGCCCCGAAAAGACAAAGCAAGTGATCAAGTTACAGTAAAACGTGCCAAAAAGAACCGTCCCCATTGGCACAGTAAAACGTGCCAAAAAGAACCGTCCCCATTGGCACAGGGATGATGGGCGGACAGTAAAGGGAGGATATACAAATGACCATTCAGGAAAGAGCGGAAAAGGCAGTTGAACTGAAAAACAGCGGAGCTTGCAATTGTTCGCAGGCGGTAACGGCAGTACTTACGGATCAGACCACCCTTTCACCGGCGCAGCTCAAGCAGATCTCTGCAGGCTTTTGCGCGGGTATGGGAAACCTGGAGGCAACCTGTGGAGCGCTGATCGGCGCAGGCATGATCGCAGGTCTCAAGACGGAAGGGAACGGTACGCTCCGTCAGACCAAGAAGATTTTGGAAAGCTTCAAGGAACGCTGCGGCGCAACGAGATGCAAGGACCTTAAGGCCATTGTGGACGGCAAGGTGTTCTGCCCTTGCGAGGACTGCGTTCGTAATGCGGTGTTAAGCTACGGCGAGGTCATGGACCTGAAATAAGTCGATGAGTCAGTGGGGACGGTTCTTTTTGACTCATTGGCAGATGGAGGTAGCGTATGAGCAGCAGGCAGGAGATTGTCAGCGGATTTTACGATGAAAATGAAGAGGACGACAGGCTGACAAGGAGTCGTCACGGGCAGCTGGAATACTTTACGACAATGCAATACGTGCATCGCTTTGCGAGTAAGGACTCCAAGGTTCTGGAGGTCGGTGCGGGCACGGGAAGATATTCCGTCGCACTTGCCAAAGAGGGCATGGACGTGACGGCGGTGGAGCTTGTTGAGTCGAACTATGAAAAGCTTTGTCGGAACGGGAAGGACGTTCCGAACATGAAGGCGCTTCAAGGCGACGCGACGGACCTTTCGCGTTTTGACGACAACTCCTTCGACGTGACGCTGGTCTTTGGACCCATGTATCATCTATATGACCCGGCGGACGTTCATAAGGCCATCGATGAGGCAATCCGAGTGACCAAGCCGGGAGGCGCGATCCTCTTTGCATTCATTTCGGTTTTTGCGATCATGTACGCCAACTATTTCCAGGGCAACTGGGCAGCAGGCGAGGAAGAAAACTTCACGAAGGACTACCAGATCCGCCATTTCAAGGAGCAGCTTTTTACGGGATATGACATCGTCGAGTTCGAGCAGCTTTTTGAAAAAAAGCCGGTGAAATGGATCACGACGGCAGGAGTGGACGGCCTTTTGGAGCCTTTGGAGCACCGCGAGGACTTTAGCATTAATGACGAGGATTTCGAGGCCTTAGAAAAATGGAATCTGGCCTTTGCGGAAAAGCGAGAGCTTCTTGGCATGACGAATCATCTGTTGTATATCTGCCAAAAGAATAAGACCTATCCTGACAGGGATGAGGCGGAGAGATTGGTGAAAGAGGCGGAAGGATTGAATCCCGGACCCTGGGGCGATCACTGCAGAACGGCTGCGCACTGCGCGGAGAGAATCGCCTTCTATTCCGGCATGGATCCTGAGAAAGCCTATGTGCTGGGGCTGTTGCACGACATTGGCAGACGGTTTGGGAAAAGACATCTGGGACACGTGTCGGATGGATATTCTTACATGATGTCTTTGGGATATACCGACGCCGCGAGAATCTGCCTGACGCATTCCTTTAACCAAAAGAAAATTGAGGCGTATGTTGGCAATTTCGATACGTCGGAGGAAGAGACTGAGCTGATCCGAACGAAGCTGCAGGAAACAGTGCTTGACGATTATGACAAGCTGATCCAGCTGTGTGATGCCATTTCCGGGGCGGAAGGCGTCATGGACATTATCGAAAGGATGAGCGACGTGAAGCGCCGCTATGGGGATTACGACCCTGAGAAGTGGAATGCGAACCTGGCGCTCAAGGATTATTTTGAGCAAAGGATGGGGAAGGACCTCTACGAAGCAGTGGACAAGGAACACTTTAGACCTTAAGGAGGAGAGAAAAATGATCACGGAAGCATTTGACAACCAGTCAGAAGAGATCATCAAGATTTGGAAAAATGAAAATGCAAAGAAGGTGGACGCATGCATTTTGACCTTCTCCCATGAGATTTTGAAATATGTATTAGAGCAATATGATTGCGAAAAGATCGGCGATCTGTATTCCGCGAACGGTGCAAATCCCATGTATAAATTCACCTATGAAGGAAAGGACTTCGCGGTATATATGTCCTATGTCGGCGCCCCCGGATGCGTGGCTGACATGGAAGACACCCAGTCTGTCATCGATACTGACAAATATGTCATATTCGGCGGGAGTGGGTGCCTTAACAAGGAAATCGCGCGTGGAAAGGTCATGGTTCCCACGGCTGCTTATCGCGATGAGGGAACCTCTTATCATTATGCACCCGCATCGGATTACGTCACGGTGAAAAACAGTAACGTCGTGGCAGCCTTCATGGAAGAGGCAGGTCTTCCCTACGTTCAGGGAAAGACTTGGACCACGGACGCCGTGCACCGCGAGACGAGGGGCAATTTCGAAAAGAGAAAGAGTGAGGGTTGCATCTCCGTGGAAATGGAATGTGCTGCCGTGCAAGCCATGTGTGACTTTAGAGGCCTGAATGCATACTTTTTCTTTACAAGCGGAGACCTTCTGGATGCACCAAAGTGGGATCAGAGAAAAGAAAAGAACCAAAAGAAGGGCACCCAGCATGATCCGGGACATTTCGAGATCGCGCTAGAGCTTGCACGCTACGTTGTGCGATAAACCATAGTACGTGAAAGAAGAATTCTGTGAAAGAAAGAGGAGAACGCCATGCTGATCAAGACGAGACTGTATCTCATTGCAATTTTGCTGATCGTATTATCCGTAGTTGCTTTGATCTTTACGATCAAGAACAAGAATGCGGCAACCTGTAAGTTCATGACCTGGCTTTGCACACTCGGAATCATATACCTTTTCTTGTCGGTCATTTTGGGACAGCTCCTGTCGTTGGACATTGGGCTGGAGATCCTGTTTTTATATATGGCTGGCGTGGTGGCCGGAATCTTGTATCTTATATCCATCGTGATCAACGTGGCAAAAAGGAAGAAGATCATGAGTACCTATTTTGCGACGGAATTTCCCGTGCCACAGTCGCTAAAGATCATTATGGTGATAGCGATCGCCCTTCCTCTTCTTTTTGTGTGCTCGCGGATCGTAAGGGACCGCATCCTCATTGCCCGAAGCGATGCCATTTTCGTGTTTTATTCTAGGGGGAACGGCGGATTTGGTGACGGTAAGCGCTTTGCCTTTGCCCTGCAGGGAGAGAGCTGCAAGAGGTTCGATCTTGGCGTTGATCTGGGCATTGATAACATGCTTCCAAAGAATGCAGTGGAAATATACACACATGAGGGCGACGTAAAAGCGGGACCTTATGCGCTTGAGATCGATGAGGATAACAGAATCTCATTTTTGAAAGACGGGCATGAGGTATATGTGTTCGACGCAGGCAAGCACGACTATTTCAATTTGGGCGTGCAAGAGTGCTACTATATGGCGAAATAGGGGAATGGGATCATGAACTTGGAAAACAACCGCGGGATCAGTCGTAACGTTCTAAAGTTTGTTGCGATCACAACCATCGTGATCGGCCATTTCTTTCTCTACACTTTGACGACCCTAAACTTCATTCAAAAGCTTAACGTGCCGTGGAGAGGGATGCTTTGCTATATCTGCTTTATGGGGCCGCCGATCTTTATGTTTTTCATCTCTGAGGGCTTTCGGTACACGAGGTCCAAAGTAAGTTACGGTAAGCGACTTCTCATCTTTGCATTGATCACGCAGGTGGCCTTTGCCATTACGACGCAGGATGGTCTGGGATTTGACGTAAAGAGATTCTTTTTCACTTGGAACGTCTTCTTTGCACTTCTCATCGGATTCGTTGATCTGTGCATCCTGAATTCAAAGCAAAAGACTTTGTGGAAGGTTCTTGAAGTTCTTGCAACGCTTGCTCTCTCGTATTTTACGAAGACCGAGTGGTGGGTGTTTGGCCCCCTCATGGTCATTGCATTCTATTATCTCAGAGAGCAAAGAGTCCTGAAATTTGTCGTTGCAACGATCCTCACCTATCTGACGTTTGCCTTAAGTGACTGCGATTTTGGCGGCGCTTACCAGGTTACCTTATGGACGAAATCGATGCCATACATCATGATCTATGCCATGATCGGCATTGCTTTGGTGTCCTTTTGTTATTACGGGAAGAACGGAAAGAAGAACAAATTCCTGCAGTATTTCTTTTACGTATTTTACCCACTTCACCTTATTTTGATCGACATAGTGATCCTCCTGGCGAAGTAGCCTCGAGGGCGGATCTGACCATAGGACTTAGGAGGAAATCATGAACCAGCATTTACGCAACCTGCCCGATTACGATCACTGCCTTGTGAATCTGGCGAACTCCATTTTGAAGAAATTTGATGCAAAAACAAGTGCAAAAACTCTGCCACTTGCAGATGAATATTTAACCAAAGACTACACAAACGTCGTCGTGCTTTTGCTTGACGCGATGGGGATATCCATTCTCGAAAAGCACCTTGAAAAGGACGGATTTTTCAGATCTCACTTGGCGGGAGAATATGATTCCGTTTACCCGCCGACGACGGTTGCTGCGACGACTTCGATCCTGAGCGGCCTTTATCCCAACGAACACGGCTGGCTGGGCTGGGATATGTATTATCCGCAGCTTGATAAGAACGTGACGGTGTTTCGGAACCTGGAGCAGGCTTGCGAAAAAGAAGGCGCAGTGCCGACGGAGACATTCCCCGACGGAAAGCCCAAATGGACGGAGGATTCCTTGAAGGAAAAAAAGTCTGCCGCGGATTTCAATGCAGGTTTTAAGTACACGCCTTATCGCAACATTGTAGGCCTGATCAATGATGCCGGTGGTCAGGCCCATGCGGCAATGCCGTTCATGCCACCCTATCCGCAGACCGTGGAGGCCATTTTGGAGCGCATCGAGACGCTCTGCAAGGAACCCGGAAAGAAGTTTATTTACGCTTACTGGAACGAGCCGGATTCCACGATGCACAGGACCGGAACAATGAGCGATGCGACGCATGAGATGGTCACGAAGCTTGAAAAAATGGTGGAAGAGACGGCGGCGAAGCTTGAGAACACGTTACTTCTCATCACCGCGGATCACAGTCACGTGGACTGCGATAACTACTGCATTTTGGATTATCCCGAGATCATGGATTGCCTTGTGCGCATGCCTTCCTTTGAGCCGAGAACATTGAATCTTTTTGTCAAGGAAGGGTGCAGGGAAGCATTTCCTGAGATCTTCAAGAAATATTTTGGAGATGCGTTCCTTTTGCTGACCAGAGAAGAAGTGCTCAAGGAAAAGGTGTTTGGAACGGGAAAGGATCATAAAGACCTGGCAGCAATGCTCGGCGACTATGTTGTTTTCTCAGTATCCGAAAAGGCGCTCTTTAACACGCATATCGAGGTGCAGGAAATGCCTGGCGGCCATGCGGGGCTGACCCGTGAAGAGATCAAGATTCCGTTGATCGTCATAGAAAGTTAGGAGAAAGACTTGGAAGACAAACGACGACTATTTGAAGAGCTCAGCGTGCCGAAGGCGCTTTGGATCATGGCAATCCCTGCGGTTGCCAGCCAGCTCATCACGCTGGTATATAATCTGGCAGATACCTGGTTTGTGGGACGCACAAACAACCCTTACATGGTTGCGTCCTGTTCCTTGGTACTGCCCGTTTTCATGATCACCATCGTCATCTCGAATGTCTTTGGCGTTGGCGGCGGAACGCTGATCACGCGCCTGATCGGAAGCGGGCAGGAGGAAGAAGCCTCCAAGGTTTCCACGGCCTGCATCAGGATGGCACTGATCTCGGCGGGGGTATATTCCTTGCTGTGTTTGGTTTTTATGACGCCGCTCCTTCGGCTTCTTGGAGCCAGCGATAACATTTTCGAATATGCAAGACAGTACATGTTTTTTGTGGTCGTGCTCGGCGGAGTTCCCTGCATTCTGAACAGTACGCTGTCCTCCCTGCTTCGCAGCATCGGGCTTTCCTCTAAGGCCTCCTTTGGCTTTAGCATGGGCGGCGTCCTGAACATTTTGCTGGATCCGCTTTTTATGTTTGTGCTCCTTCCCGACGGGAAGCAGGTCATGGGCGCGGCCATGGCAACGCTGCTCAGCAATCTGATCGGCACGACGTATTTTATCGTAACCTATCGCAAGGCTTGTAAGGAGACGATCCTTCGGGGACTTTTGGGAGAAGAGAAGCTCTCCTCTAATTCCCTGGCATCCATTTTCGGAGTTGGCATTCCTGCCGCAACGGGAATCTTTCTGTTTGACCTTTGCAATATTGTGATCAATCGGCTTTCCTCTTCTCACGGAGACGTGGAGCTGGCGGCCATCGGAATTGTTTTGAAGGCGGAGAGGTTGCCGTTAAACATCGGCGTCGGGATCTGCATGGGCATGGTGCCGCTTCTGGCATATAATTATTCCTCAGGTAACAGAAAGCGCATGGATGACGTTTTTCGGTTTGGCCGTATCGTGGGTTTGGGCATTGGTTTGGCTTGCGTGATATTATATTTCTTCTTCGCGCCGGTGATCATGAAGGTTTTCATCGAAGATCCGGATACGGTAAGGTTTGGCACGGCATTTTTGAAGGCCAGATGCTTTGCAACGCCGCTGATGTTCCTGTGTTTTTCGATGGTGCATTTTACGCAGGCCATTGGGCGAGGAAGGGCGTCCTTTGCGTTGGCGGTGATCAGGCAACTCGTTTTCAACATTCCGATCTTGTTTCTTTTGAACGGACTGTTTGGGATGATGGGAATTGTGTGGACGCAGGCTGTCGCGGATCTTTTCACGGTGATCGTTTCGTACGTGATCTACATGTTTATCCGCAAGAAAGAAGGATGGCCGGCAGGGCTGTAAGGAATCTTCACGCTAGCTATTGTAAAGTAAAGGAGATAAGCGATGGATCATTGGCTGGAAAATAAACAACTGCCGTATCATCTAGTATCCGCATGTGGTCTTGTTCGTAAGGATGACCTTGTTTTGGTGATACGAAATCCAAAGCGTGGCTGGGAATTGCCCGGAGGAACGGTTGAGCAGGGGGAGACGATCACGGAAGCACTCAAAAGAGAGATACTTGAAGAGTCGGGGATCCTTTGTGAACCTGAGCATCTTGCAGGAGTTTATCAGAATCTGGTGCTGAAGGATGGCTATGGCCCGTTGGAGGGGATGAAGGTACCACCGATCATCAATTTAGCATTTATTTGCAGATATCAAGGCGGCGAAGCAGCGGTTTCAGATGAGTCCTTGGACGTACGCTGGGTGACGCCGGAAGAGGCAGTGCGCATGGTAACGCATCCACTGTATGAGAAGCGGCTTGCGGATCTGTTGAAATTTGATGGCACGGTTGTGTTCTCGTCTTATGAATATGACAACAAAACTGCAATGTTTAAGACGATGGAAAGGCTGTAAATCGGAACGTAGTTAACAGGGAACGAGCAAAAGGAGGAAGAAACATGAGTAAGATCAGCACGAAACCAAACAATGATTTTTGTCCGCAGACGCTGTTTTTGTATGGCACCTATGATGAGGACGGGAAGCCGGATTTCGGCCTTTTTTGCTGGTTCAGCTATGTCTGGGACGGTGAGCTTGGCGTGATGTGCTGCATTGGCGGGAACAAGCTCACGAGAACAAACATTGAGCGTGACAAGGTGTTTTCCGCAAATCTCGTGACGGAAGAACTTCTTCCCTTTGCAGATTATCTGGGCAACGTGAAGGGAGAAGATCCGGAAAAGATGAAGATCGGTTTGGACATTGGAAAGGGTGAGGTGCTGAACGTACCGATCCTGAACAATTCTCCCGTCAATTTTGAACTGGAAGTAAAGGAATTCGTACAGCTCCATGACGGCGAAGTGATGATCTGCAAGATCCGCAACGTGCTTCAGGACGAAGCGTTGTTCGCAAAGGATGTTAGCACGGAGGAAAAGCTTGCGAAGATCGCGCCCGTAAAGACCACGAAAGTGGAATACTTTGGCTATGACGGAAAAAGCCGCGGCGCATGGGGTGAGCCGATGAAGGCGCTGAAGAAATAAAGGGACTAGATTATGAAAGATAAGCTTAAGAACATGGTGGAGTGTTTTCACAAATACAACACGGAGCACATGGCGCTTCAGGCGTTTGGGCTGAGCGAGGACACAAGCTATGACGCGCTTGTGATCGCGCCAAGCTTTACGCCATACAAGCTAAAGATGGATACCTATTGCAAGGTGACGACGCTCAAGGAAGGCGCCTACATTGCGGGATATCTGGTCGAAAAAGAAGGCCTGAAGATCGCATGGATCAAAATCGCGTCCTCGGCGGGGAATCTGATCGATCACTTGGCAATCTGTGCGGAATTACAGTTCAAGCAGATGATCTTTGTCGGTGCGGTTGGTGCCTTGAAGGAAGAATTTGAACTCGGTGACGTTTGCACGCCTTCTTTCTCCATTTCCGGTAGCCAGGCGGATGCACTTCTTTTGGGGAATTCCATTCGGGATAACAAACTGTTTACAAAGGTTTTCCCTGATCAAGCTTATGTGGATGAAGTGATCGGGATCGGCAAGGAGAAAGGACATGAGATCCGCAAGGCCAGTGTGTTCTGCACGCCGTCGATCGTCCTGGAGTACGTGCACCTGGATGAAATCCGAAGCTTTGATACGGACCTGATCGAAATGGAGACAAGTTCGTTTTACCTGATGACGGAACTGTTTGAAATCCCAGGCATCGCACTACTTGTTGTTTCAGATAATTCGGCCTCTGGTAAGCCCTTAGTTGGACGATCAGAGGAGGAACAAGAGAAGTATAATCATGGCAGAGAGATTGTGCTGCCGGACATGATACTGGCGCTGGCGGGAAAGTGAACTGCGCGGCGAAGGCATAGGCATTGATTCAAGGCAGAAAAAATTTTGGAGGCGAAGGACATGGTCATCAGAGAAGCAGTTGCAAGTGACGCAGAGGATTTGAAGGTTTTGTATTTTGAGAATCTGACGAAGTATCCGCCGAAGGAAGAACAGGACATGGATGTTTGGCGGAGGATCATTTCGGAGTTTGAAAAGGATGACCTCAACTACTTTCTGGTTGTGGAAGAAGACGGCAAGGCAGTGTCTTCCGTGCAGCTTGCGATCATAAGAAGTCTGACGCATAACGTGCGGCCCTTTGCAGTGATTGAGAACGTGGTGACGCTGGAGGGCTATCGGCAGCGGGGCTACGCTTCGGCGTTATTGCAAAAAGCGGCGGAGATCGCTAAGGATCACAATTGCTACAAAGTCTCGCTGGAGACGGGATCCAACAAAGAATCCACGCTGAACTTTTACCGCAACAATGGATTTGCGATCGATGAGAAGCACTCGTGTTTGAGAAGATTGTAGGAAAGGCAGGTAATCGTAGGAATGAGAGAGTTATGTGAGATCATCAAGGAAGTTGTAAAACCGAACTTCTTGAATATCCGAACCTCAATTCAGACCTATGACAGGGACGCAATTTGTTATGGAGCGCCTTGCTGGAGATGGGTTTATCATGCGCTTCATTCCGCGGATAAATGGTTCGTTAATCCTTTCGTTTATGAGGAACCTGCATTTCACGTGGAAGGTATGGATGACCCAGAAAAGCCGTGTGATAAGGTGCTTTCCGACCAGGAGCTTTTGGATTACTTGGACGGCATAGAGCAGAAGACCTATGATTATCTGGATTCCTTGACGGATGAGGAGCTGAAAGAAAAACCGGAAGGATGCAGGTACACGCGAATGGAGCTGATCCTTCGGCAGTTCCGGCATATCTCCTTTCATACTGGAATGTTGAACGGACAGACGATCCTAGAGAAGGGAGAATTCCCCATGTGGGTGTCCGAGACCTCGAAGTATGTCGACGACGGCATATTCTTCGGGCGATACCGCAAGGGCAAAGTGCAACTTTGAGGGAGGAACTAAGATGCGTGGTTTTGTGATCGAGACGGAAAGGTTGATCTTGCGGCCTCTGAAGGTGGAGGACGCGGACGCCGTATATGAATGGGTTTCTGATGAGGACGTGGCCAGGTACATGGTGTACCCGACCTATCACTCGAAGGACAAGCTTATAGAGTGGCTTACCTCCATACAGGAGGAAGCGGAAGAATATCATTTCGGATACGAGCGCAAAGAGGATCACAAGTTGATCGGAAGCGGAAGTATCGGGCCTGACAGCAACAGGGAAGGCTATTGGGCCTTTGGATATAATTTCCGCAAAGATTGCTGGGGGAAGGGATATGCAACCGAAGCCGCAAAAGCAATGATCGCATTTGCGCATGAGCAATTTGGGGTTAAGAATTTCTCCTCAAGCCATGTCGAACCCAACAAGGCTTCCGGGCACGTGATGGAAAAGTGCGGCTTGCATTTTGCAAGGTATGGTGAGTTTGAAAAGCTTGACGGAACCTGCAAAAACCGCTCCATGGAGTATGTAGGGCAATTGTTTGAATGATGGGTCGTGGAACATGCAGATCCATGAGGAGGTATGGCATGAAGAATAACATCATTATCGCGGGTGTTCCGAGGGCGGGGAAGAGTACGGTTTCCCATATGCTGTCGAAGGAATTTGGATATCAGCATGTCAGTATGGATTCGATCATTGCGGGATTTGAAAAGTGTTTTCCTGAAACGGGGGTCAGCACCTATTGTGGTCTGTCGTCCATGGATACCCTGAAGCTGATCAGTAGTAAAATGACGCCCTTCGTTCGGGCTATGCTAGACAGTGCTGAATATGATGAGTTTGAACCAGGCATGGTGCTAGATATGTATCAACTTCTGCCAGAGGATTATGAAAAATATCTTCGCGATGCAAACTGTGAGATCGTTTATTTGCTTACATCGGACGTAACACCGCAGGAGCGATTTGAAATCCAGAAGAAATATGACACGCCGAAGGATTACACATTTTATAAATCGGATGAGGAGCTTATTGAGGGAGCGCATTACATTGTGGAGCAGAGCATTCTCATGAAAAAGCAGTGCGAAAAATATGGTTTGACATATTATGAGACCGCTCACGAGAGAGAAAAGGCATTCAAAAAAATATTATCAGATTTTGACGAGGGCAGAAGGAATGAGGAGAACTGAAGAAGTCGAATTAACGGTACTTTGCCTGATCCATGACGCGGATAGAGTTTTGCTACAGGACCGGATCAGTGAGGATTGGAAGGGTTACACGCTCCCCGGAGGGCATGTTGAGATCGGGGAATCCATCGTAGATGCAGCGGTGCGCGAGATGAAGGAGGAGACGGGGCTGACGATCCTGGATCCGAGATTGTGTGGCGTAAAGCAGTTCCCGATGCGTGACGGAGATTACGCAAAGGGTAGGTACCTGGTGTTTCTTTTTGAGTCGACGAAGTTCGAAGGAGAGCTTGCTTCGTCAGAGGAAGGCACGATGCATTGGGTGAACAAAGCAGACCTCAACAAGGTGAATCTCGTAGAGGATTTTCACGACCTGATGGATGTCATGATGAGCAAGGAATACTCGGAATTTCAATATGTCGTGACGGATGGAAAGTGGAACGTGATCAAGAAATAGCGAATCAATGTGGAGATGATCAATGGGGGAGCAGTTTTTTCAAAAGGCGCTTTCAAGATTTGCCATAGAATTTGCTGCAGGAAATGCGATACGGGCCTTGGCAGATAAGGGGCTGACGGTTTCGGAGATTCATGAGAAGCTCACCTATCCGGTACCGCAAAAGACGATCGGCGAAATGGTCTGGGCGCATTATCTGGACACGTGCGTGATCTTTCTTGAGGATCCGGGAACGACAGGAGAAAAGGTGATCACTTCGTATGAACGAGTGCAGGATGCATATGGCAAGATCAGTTTCAGGCAGATCAAGAAAACCATTCCCGTGACTGGGGAGTATGTGCCATGTGATTTCGGAAAGTGGTTGTATCGGGATCGAGAAGGATTTCTTTCGCGGATACAGGTGCTGGACTCTGGTGACCGAGATTACGTTCTCGGCCTTCCGTGGCCGCTGCAGACGGTATATCACAAAAGGGATGCGCGGATGGCGCGGATCATGCAAGGGTTAAAAGGGGCATCGTTATAGAGATTGCAAGAAGGAGCGAAATGGGCTATGGAGCTTTGGGATTTATATGATCGCGAAGGGCAGCCAACGGGAGAGACCTTTGAAAGAACGCACGGAAGCTACTTAAAGATTCCGGAGGGAAGATATCATTTGGTCTGCGACATTTTGGTGAAGCACGTTGACGACACGTATCTGCTGACGAAGCGGCATATGAGCAAGGACGTGTACCCGGGGTATTGGGAAGCGAGCGCCGGCGGTTCGGCCGTTTCGGGCGAGGATCCCATCACCTGTGCAAAGCGCGAACTATTCGAGGAGACTGGGATTGTGGCAGATGAGTTTACGTTGATCAGCCACACCTTCAGGGACAAGAGCCACAGCATGTTCTATTCCTATCTGGTGGTTACGGATTGTCCGAAGGATTCCGTTGTTTTGCAGGAAGGCGAGACGACGGAATATAAATGGGTCGACGTGGCAGGACTGTTGGAGTACGTGGATTCTGACCTCGCCATAAAGACCCACAATGCGCGATATGCGACATACTTTGATGGACTAAGATAATGTGCCAGTGGGGACGGTTCTTTTTGGCACAAATGAGTCAAATGGAACCGTCCAGGGCTCGGAATGCGCAGCATTCCGTGATCCCGACCGCAGGGAGGGACGTGCCGAAGGGCACGCTCAAGTGGCACGCTCAAGTGGCACAAGGAGAGAGAAGAGATGAAAAGAGAAGAGATGAAAACAGTAGGAATTGTGAGTCTTTCGAGCGGGATCATAGGCGAAGATTTCGTGCAATATGAGGTCGAGATCGGTGTCAGGCGTCTTCAGGAATTTGGCCTGAACGTGAAGTTCATGCCCCACGCAAAGAAGGGACTTGAGTATGTGAAAGAGCATCCGGAAAAGCGGGCAGAGGATCTGCTTGCGGCTTTTCGTGATCCGGAGATTGACGTTATTTTGTGCGCCATCGGCGGTGATGACACCTATCGTTTGCTGCCATATCTATTCGAGAATGATGAGCTTGCAAAGGCGGCGACGCAGAAGCCGTTTTTAGGTTTTTCCGATACGACGATCAATCATTTTATGTTGCATAAGGTTGGGCTTCGAAGCTTTTACGGACAGGCGTTTTTGTGTGATCTGTGCGAGCTTGGGCCGGATATGCTGCCGTATACGAAGAAATATTTCGAGGAATTTATCACGACGGGAACCGTTCGGGAAGTGCGTCCCAGCGAGGTTTGGTATGGGGAAAGAAAGGTGTTTGCGCCTGATCAGGTGGGCGTTGCGCTGCCATCCAAGCCAGACCACGGATTTGAGTTGTTGCAGGGCAGTCCCACGTTTTCGGGCAAGATCCTCGGCGGCTGCATTGATTCCATGTATGACATGTTCAATGGCGATCGTTATGCGGACATGCCGGTTTTGTGTGAAAAGTACCAGTTGTTCCCAGCGAAAGAAGATTGGGCGGGACGGATCCTTCTTCTGGAATCCAGTGAGGAAAAGCCTTCGCCGGAGAATTACCGTCAGTCGCTTTTGTACTTGAAGGAGCGGGGCGTGTTTGAAGTGATCTCGGGCGTGCTTGCGGGGAAGCCCATGGACGAGACCTATGCGGAAGAATATAAAAAAGCATTGGTTGAAGTGATCGATGATCCAAAGCTTCCCATCGTTTTTAATCTTAATATTGGTCATGCCCTGCCGCGGTGCATCCTGCCGTTTGGCGTGAAGGCGTGCGTTGACGCAAGCGAGCAAGTGATACGATTCGAGGAATAACGTGCCATTGGTGCGTGACCTTCGTCACGTCCCTCCCTCCGGTCGGGATCATGGAATGCTACGCATTCCAAGCCCTGGACGTGTTCTTTTTGGCACAAAAGAGGAGAATGGATGATGCCATGAAATTTGAAAAATTATGTCGGGAGAATGCGAAGCAATATATTGAGTATCTGAAGGCTGCAATGGAGAAAGAGCCGGAAATGATGACGGCGGAAATCCTTGATGAAGAAGGGATTTTGAGGAGATTGGAAGATCCGTTCTATGGAAGGACGACATCCGTTTTGGCAATGGATGGGGAGTGCGTGGTCGGGCGAATCGAATATCATTTCTATGGTTGTATGCAGGACGGGGCACGCATGGCCTACGTGGACTGGGTTTACGTGCTTCCGGAGTGGCGGCGCAAGGGCGTTGCACAGCAGCTATTTGCGAGATTTGAGGAAGACTGTGTGGCGCACGAGATCGATCAGTATTATCTGATCCGTGCGACAAATCCGGCGGCGGACAGGTTTTATCATCACTTTGAGAAAGCAGAATTGTCGGAAACACCACTACTAAGAAAGATGTGCCAAAAAGAACACATCCAGGGCTTGGAATGCGTAGCATTCCATGATCCCGACCGGAGGGAGGGACGTGACGAAGGTCACGCACCATTGGCACAGGAAGGAGAATTAAGATGATCGGTTTGATCGTAGCGCGTTCTAAGAATAACGTGATCGGGAAGAATGGGCAGATTCCTTGGAGGATCAAGGGAGAGCAGAAGCAGTTTAAGGCATTGACGACGGGGAACGTGGTCGTGATGGGGCGCAAGTCCTATGAGGAGATTGGGCATCCCCTGCCGAATCGGCTGAATATCATTGTGTCGAGGACTGCGAAGTTTGAGGGCGAGAACCTGCTGACGGCTTCTTCCGTGCAGGAAGCGATCGCCATGGCGGGAGATGAAGAGGCGAGACGCCGCGCGGGATTTGTGGCGAAGGGCGAGGTGAATGTCTATATTTCCGGAGGCTATGGGCTGTACAAGGAGGCGCTTCCACTCGTCAACAAGATGTATATCACAGAGGTGGATACGACCGTCGAAGATGGCGACGTGTTCTTCCCGGAATTTGATGCGGACGAGTTTGACGTAAAGGTTGGCGAGACCGGCGGCGACGAGATCAAATTCACGCGCACCATCTACACGAGACGCGTGCAAGTAAAGAAGATCGGTGACAAGGAGGTCGTTTATCGGAAGCTTACGGAGGCTGATCTGGATAACTTTATTGGCATTAGGATCACGCAACTTACGGAGGAATATACCGTAGAAGGCCGTGAAGTGCCGAAGAACGTGGATCTTGTGGCCGCGCATCAGGACTTTTATCACAGGCACATGGCGGACGGTACCTTTGTTTCGTGGCTTGCGTTTGACGGCGACAAGATCATTGGAACGAGCGGCATGTCCTTTGTGGAAAAGCCGCCATACTTTACCTGCCCGACGGGACGGATTGGCCTGTTGTCCAGCATGTTCACAAACCCTGATTACAGGCGCATGGGCATTGCGAAGGACCTGCTGGATCACGTGGTGGATGAAGCCAAGGACTATGGCTGCGGCGCCGTTTGGATCACTGCGTCGAACATGGGCGTGAAGCTCTACACGGCATATGGATTCGAACATAACGGAAATTACATGGCGTATAAACTGTAAGTGTGCCGGCGTGCCACTGGGGACGGTTCTTTTTGGCACATTTGGGGTTGGCCCCAAACGTGCCAAAAAGAACCGTCCCCAATGGCACGCCAGATGGGATGATCAGATGGACAAAACTGTGGATCAAGGCAAAAATCAAATAAAGGGGATCACGTGCATCTTATTTGCGACGATTGGGTTTTCCCTGATGACCTTTTTTGTGCGGCTGGCGGGGGATCTGCCGACCATGGAGAAGGCCTTTTTTCGCAACGCTTTTGCGCTGGTCATTGCGGTGGGAACACTTGTTTCGAAGCATGAGAAATTCACGGTTCCAAAGGGCTGTCGCTGGGACGTGGCGCTTAGGTGTCTTTTTGGCACGACGGGCCTCATCGGGAATTTTTACGCGATCGACCATTTGAATCTTGCGGATGCAAACATGCTCAACAAGCTTTCGCCGTTTTTTGCGATTTTGATCTCCATTCCCGTTTTGAAGGAAAAGCCGAGCAAGATCGACGTGTTCGCAACGATCATGGCCTTTGTGGGCGCACTCTTCATCATCCGCCCGAGCGGAAGCAACGTGCAGCTTGTGCCGGCGCTGGTCGGGTTGTACGGCGGTTTTGGCGCGGGCACGGCATATGTCTTCGTACGCCGAGCCTCCGCGAAGGGGACGAAGACGGCGGTGATCGTCACATGGTTTTCCCTGTTTTCGTGCATGCTGACGCTGCCATTCATGATCCTGAACTTTGTGCCGATGACTCCGAAGCAGCTTCTCTGCATGATCTTAGCAGGCCTTGCCGCCGCGATGGGACAGTTTGGCATTACGAGTGCATATAAATATGCTCCCGCAAAAAGCTTGTCAGTATTTGACTACATGCAGGTGGTGTTTGCAACCGTCTGGGGGTTGCTGTTCCTTGGGGAAGTGCCCGTACCGCTTAGCATCATCGGCTATGTGATCATCATTGGCGTCGCATTCCTTCGGTGGATGAAAGCGCGGCGTGTAGCAGTTGAAGCATAGGGTTTGAGAAATGAAGAAAGCATTTTATCACCTTCCGGGGTTATTTGAATTTTATGATCTGTATAAGGCGTTTCTTCCGCTGTTTCGGGAGCATCGGGAATGGTTTTACGACTGGTGTGAGATCGGGTCCATTTACGGTGCGCCTGCGGATTGCCTTTGGGGCGGGGGCCGCGTGGGCTTTGGGGATGAGCAACCCCGTGCCGTTGCGGAGCTCATGAAGGAATATGCTATCTCCGCGCGTCTTACGTTCAGCAATTCGCTGCTTTCGGAGGAGCACCTTTCGGATAAAAAGTGCAATGCATTGTGTGCTCTGTTTGAGAAGAATGGCAAGGCAGAGAATGGCGTGATCGTCGCATCGGACATGCTTTTAGCGTACCTGAAGGCGAATTATCCAGGCTTCTATTTCGTTTCTTCGACGACGAAGGTGCTGACGGAGTTTCAGGACTTTCAGGAAGAGTGCGACCGCCCGGAATTTCGCTATGTAGTGCCTGATTTCAGGCTGAACAAGGAGTTCGCCAAGCTGAAGGCGATGTCTGATCCGCAAAAGCAAAAGGTGGAATTCTTGTGCAATGAATGCTGCTGGTTTGATTGTTATGACCGAAAGAATTGCTATGAGAACGTCAGCCGAAAAAGCCTTGGCGAGCAATGCGAGGACCACAAGTGCGTTTCTCCAAATGCGGCAAGGGGCTATCGGTTTTCCGACGCCATGAAAAATCCTGGATTTATCGGTATTAAGGACATCCAGGAGACTTACGTGCCGCAAGGTTTTTCGCATTTCAAGATTGAGGGCCGCAGCCTTGGCAGCGCCATCATTTTGGAGTTCCTGCTGTACTACATGACCAAGCCCGAGTACCAGCTTAAGGTACGCGAGGAGATATACTTAGACAGCAACTTAGACTTGTTTTAGATGTGCCAATGGGGACGGTTCTTTTTGGCACGTTTATGCCATTAAGAACCGTCCCCTGTGGCACAAACGTGCCAAAAAGAACCGTCCCCTGTGGCACATGGAGGAGTAAGATGAATTTCGAAGCATTTGTGAAGGACATTCAAGAGAATCAGTGGAACGTATTTGGGGTCGAGGTTTATGAAAATGGTGAGCTGACGCACAGCTTTGGCGATACGCAAGAAAACCTTCATGAACTGTACTCGGCGACGAAGACGGTGCTTTCCATTGCGGTCGGGATCGTATATGACATGGGGTTGATCGATCTTGACAAGTCCATTCTGGAGTATCTGCCGAAGGAAAAGGTTGCGAAAATGTCCGCAAAGCAGGAAAAGACTTTTCGGAAGATCACGGTGAAAAGGCTTCTGACCATGTCGGTGGCAGACATTCCTTTTCGTGCGGAGGGCGACAGTTGGATTGATTTCGCGCTGTCTTGCGAGATCAGCAACCCTGAGGAGATCACGTTTAATTACACGAACATCAATTCCTATCTGGTCAGCGTGGCGCTGACGGAAATTTTGGGGCGCGACTTGGGAGGGTTCATCGAAGAGAAGATCTTTGAACCCTTGGGCATTCAGCGCTTTGAATATACAAGATGTCCGGAGGGATATTTTTACGGCGCTTCCGGCATGCGGCTGACCGTGCATGATTTCAGCAAGATCGGGTTGCTCTTGTACAATAAGGGCATGTATCAGGGACGGCGCATTCTTTCGGAAGCATATGATGAATTGGCGACCAGCGTTCAGATGCAAAATCGCGAAGGCGGTTATGGGTATTTTGTCTGGAAGTATCTCGACGGCTTTAGCATCAATGGAAGACAAGGGCAAAAATGTTATGTCCTTCCGAACCGAGGCATCATGATCTCGCAGCTTTGTGACATCGACGGCTCGGGAATCGATCTTAGGAACAGCATGGAAAAGTGGCTGCTCGGAATGGAGAAGCAATGATCAAAGCGTTTTTTGTGGATTTTTACGGGACGATCGTGCATGAAGACGGTGAAGTGATCAAAGAGATCACAAAGATCATTTGTGATACCGGGAAAGTGGAGGATCCTTCGGAGGTTGACGGTTTCTGGTGGAAGGATTTTCAGTCCATGTTTATGAATTCGCACGGCGAAACCTTCGAAACACAAAGGGCCTTGGAAGAAAAATCCTTGGTGCACACGCTGGAGAAGTTTTCCTCCAGTGCTAACGTAAAAGAACTGAGCGAGAAGATGTTTGCGCATTGGGTAAAACCGCCGATCTTCGAGGATTCGCATGAGTTTTTTGACAAGAGTCCCATTCCGATTTATATCGTTTCGAACATTGACACCGCAGATATTCTGCAGGCGATCGCATATCATGACTTACGACCGGCTGGCGTTTTTACTTCAGAAGATGCAAGGAGTTACAAGCCTCGCAAGGAGTTGTTCGAACTGGCACTGCGCGAAACTGGATTAAAGCCGGAGGAAGTGATCCATATTGGCGATTCCATGAGTAGCGACGTGAAAGGCGCAGGAGCCTTGGGGATCAAGGCGTTATGGCTAAACCGTTTTGGAAAGCCGGTTCCGGAAGGGATCAACGCAGTTGCAACCTTAACGGATGTGCTGAAGCAATGTGCCAATGGGGACGGTTCTTAATGGCACAAACGTGCCCAAAAGAACCGTCCCCGTTGACTCACGAGCCCTGGACGTGTTCTTTCTGACTCATTTTGGTCATTTATGCGGTTCTTTTTGACATGGAAAAAGAAACAAGGTATGATGTGATTTGGGGATGTGGGACTGTTTATGGGAACAGGCCCTGAAATATAAAGGATTTGAAAATGGATTCAGAGAGGAGGTATAGAAAAAGGGGGTAATAAAAATTGGCAAGAGAACCAAGAAAAACTAGCTCTACAGGGTATTTTCACGTAATTGTGAGGGGTGTCGGAAAACAGATTTTGTTCGAGAATGATAAGGATTATGGCTATTATCTCGGGCTTCTGGAAAAGTATTCCGATGAAACGAAAGTCGTAGTTTGTGCATACTGTTTGATGGAGAATCACGTGCACCTGTTGGTGCATGACACAAACAACGAATTGGCTGAATTCATGAAAAAAATGGGTGTATGCTATGCGGCATATTATAACGGGAAATATGAGCGGACAGGACATTTGTTCCAGGATCGCTTTTTGAGTGAGGCCGTGGAGACGCGGGAGTATATGCTGACGGTATTTCGATATATCTTGAATAACCCGGCGGCCGCAGGTCTATGCCCTGCATCTGAGTATTTGTGGAGCAGTTATCGATTATATGGAGCCTCAGAATCCTTTGTTAACACTACGCTTCTGGAGAACTGGATAGGTGACTGGGAGCGTTACGCGGCGTTTATTGATGAGAAAAACTACGACCAGTGTTTGGAATATATGTCCGAAAAAAAGGGTGATGAGTGGGCGAAAGGAAAGCTTCGCAGCGTACTTGGATTAGAAAGTGGCGTAATGATAAAGACTTACGAAAAGTGTTGTCGGGATGAAGCGTTGCGTAAGCTAAAGGAAGCAGGTTTATCAAGCAGACAGATTGAAAGATTGACGGGAATTGGACGGAGTATCATTCAGAGATTATAAATGTGCCAAAAAGAACCGTCCCCATTGGCACGTCCCCATTGGCACATTGGCACGGAGGAAATGATGATCAAGGCTGTTATTTTCGACATGTTTGAGACTTTGGTGACGCTATATCGGTCGCCGCATTATTTCGGAGAAGACATCGCGAAGGATCTTGGCCTGACGGAGAAAACGTTTCGGGAAATCTGGGATCAGAGCGAAAACGACAGAAGCATTGGTCTTCGGTCACTTGAGGACGTGATCACGGAGATCATGAAGAAAAACGGGGTCTACTCCGAGGCGCTTCTCGCAAAAGTGCTGAGCAGGCGCACGGCGTCGAAGGTAGAAGTGTTTCTGCATCTACATGAAGAAATCCTTCCCATGCTGGAGGAGCTGAAGCGGAGAGACATTAAGATCGGTCTGATCAGCAATTGTTTTTCCGAAGAGGTTTTCGCCATCAGGGGGAGCGTTTTATATCCCTATTTCGACGCTTGTATGTTGTCCTATGAGCAGGGGATCATGAAGCCGGCAAGAGAAATCTTTGTGCGGTGCATGAAGAGATTGGAGGTTTCACCGGAGGAATGTCTGTACGTCGGCGACGGTGGCAGCAGGGAGCTGGAGGCGGCGACGGAGGTTGGAATGAAAGCGCTGCAGGCGACCTGGTATTTTGCGGACAACAACAGAGAAGATAAGGCGCGCAATCCGCTGTTTTCCGCGTTGAACAGTCCCATGGAGATCTTTCGGTACCTGAGCTTTTTCTCCGTACTTTTTGGGACGCGTGAGCCGCTAAGCTTTCGCGAGGTGGTCCGCGATGACCTAACCTTTGACCTGCGGATGGGAATCCGCGGAAGCGTTGGCGTTTATGGCTTTGACGTGGAAAGGTTTTACGGAAAGGAAGACATTTCGCAGAAGGTGAAAGAGGCTCTTCCAGGCATTCTCCAGGCAGGTCTTAAGAACTGGAGTGGAGAAAAAAGCATTCTGCAAAGTGACTTAAATGGCGCGTTAAGTTCCATGATCGAGAAAGGACTTGCAGGCCTTGGCATCAAGGTATTGACGGAGTCCGTTCACTGGCAGCTTACGGAGGACTCTCAGGAATTATATAAATCCGCCGTCCCTCAAATGACGCAGCAGAATTCTTCGCAAAAGTTCCTCTTTGCGTCCGATTCCTTTAAGGGGTCACTCACTAGCGCAGAGGCGGCAGAGCTTTTAACGAAGGCGGCGAAGGAAGTATTTGGAGAAGTGGAATGCGTTGGCATTCCCGTGGCAGACGGAGGCGAAGGTACCGTAGACGCACTCCTTAGCGCCGTAGGCGGAGAGAAGATTTACGTGAACGTGCATGGACCGAGGATGGATAGCATTTCGGCATGCTACGGGAAGCTGGATGATAAAAAGGCCGTGATCGAGATGGCGGCGGCATCAGGGCTGACGCTTGTGCCGGAGGACAAAAGAGACCCTTCCGTTACCACAACCTATGGAACGGGAGAACTTTTGCGAGATGCATTAAATCAAGGCTTTGAAGAGATTTACGTCACCATCGGGGGAAGTGCAACGAACGATGGCGGCATGGGATGTGGTCGGGCGCTCGGAATTCGTTTTCTGGACGCGGACGGACACGAGTTAGAGGGCGCAGGAAAAGATCTGGAGAAGGTACGCAGCATTGACGTTCACGGCCTTGATCCGCGCATCAAACAAGTCAAACTGACGGTCATGTGTGACGTGACCAATCCGCTCTGCGGAGAGAATGGTGCGACCCGTACCTTTGGGCCACAAAAGGGCGCAACGTCGGAGATGGCAGAGGCGCTGGAGCGGGGAATGCAGAATTACCGTGACGTGATCAAGAAGCAGTTTGGCAAGGACCCTGATCAGATGCCTGGGTCAGGAGCGGCAGGAGGATTGGGAGCGCTACTCATGATCCTTTTGGGCGGAGAGATGCGTTCCGGGATCGAGACAGTTTTGGATCTGAATGGATTTGACAGGAAGCTCGAAGGTGCCGATCTTGTGATCACGGGAGAGGGGCGCACGGACTGGCAGAGCGCTTGCGGTAAGGTGTTACAGGGCGTTGGCGAGAGGGCAAAGAAAGCAGGCGTTCCAGTGATCGCACTCAGCGGTTCCCTTGGCCCCGGATATGAGAAGGTATATGAGCACGGCATCACCTCCGTCATGACGACGGTGAACGGGCCGATGTCCCTTGAAGAAGCGCTAAGAAACGCGAAGGAGCTTTATTATCAGGCAGCGCTTAGAATGTTCCGGATGATCCAGACGGGAACTACCATGAAGAAATAGCCAGAACATCAAGCTGAACGAATAAGAAGGACATGATTTGGAGGATATCATGAAGCGGGAAGAGATTCGTGAGTTTTATGAAAAGAACATGTACGGAACCTGGAGAGAAGGCGAGAAGGTTTCGTTTGAACTTCTGGGAGAGGATCCGAAGGCAAAGGAAAAGCGGGTCGGATTCCCCAATCCGTTTGAGGTGATCGGCGGAGAGCTGGTGAAGATCAAAGTGGCGGTAAACGGCAAGGAAGCGGAGTTTGTCGTGCATGCGTACCTGCCAAAGGAAGAGGATGCGAAGAGATATCCCAACGGTTCGCCGTTTATCATCTGCATGCATCCGATCCAGCCCAAGGATTATGTCCTTTCGCAGGGCTATGCCCTCTTTTTCCTTGAGGGACATCAGATTGCATCCGACGACATTCGCCATGAAGGTGCGTTCTACAAGCTGTACCCTTATGGTACGGACGGCGCAGAGCAGACGGGCGTTTTGATGGCATGGGCCTGGGGTGCGTCGAAGGTGCTCGATGCAGTGTATGCAGGGCTGGACAAGGAATTTTCTTTGGATGCAAATGCGTCCATGGTGACGGGCGTTTCGCGTTGCGGTAAGGCGACGGCGGTCTGCGGTGCGTTTGACAAGCGCTTTCGCATGACGATCCCCGCATGCTCCGGCGCGGGCGGACTCGCTTTATATACTTTCTTCTCGGAGGGCAAGACCTACGACCTTCGAAAAGTTGGCGCTTCGGCGGAATATACCTACGGAAAGAATGAACCCTTAAGCTGCCTGCAGTCAGACGCGGAAAGAGGGTGGTTCAATGACGCTTTCCTGCAGTACAAAACGCCGGAAGAGATCCCGATGGACCAGGAAAACCTTCCCGTTCTTGCGATGGACAAGGACCGTTATTATTTCATCATCGCGGCCTGCACCAGCGAGGACTGGGTGAACGCGCCCTCCATGTGGGAGTGCTACAAGAGGGCGAACGCTGTATATGAAAACGAAGGCCTTGGCGACCATCTGACCTTGCATTTCCACAAAGAGGGACATGCAGTGCTACAAGAGGACGCAGAGCTTTTCATAAAGTACTTCAACCATATGTACTTTGGGACGGAGCTTGACGTTTCCATGGAGATGCTTAAGACCACCGTTTTTGCGGGGCAGGAGGACGGAAATGCATCCATCCTGCGACTTCGCCCCTATAAGAGCCAGGACAGCAAATGCATTGCAAAGTGGGCAGGCAAGGACGAAGCGATCTACTACAAATGGAGCGCCGGCATGTTTGGCGACTTCCCGCTCACGGCGGAAAAGCTGGATGACATATACCGGAATCAAAATGGTCTATGCAAGCAAGATGACAACTTCTATCCCATGGTGGCCTTCGACGAAAGCGGCGTGGTGGGGCATTTCATCCTGCGCTACATTGGTGATTTTGAGACGATCCGCGTCGGATGGGTCATTGTGGATGATACAAAGCGCGGCCTTGGCTACGGAAAGCGCATGCTCGAGATGGGCCTAAAATATGCCTTCGAAATCCTCAAGGCCAAGAAGGTGACCATCGGCGTCTATGAAAACAATCCCTCGGCGCGTGCATGCTACCAGGCACTTGGCTTTACGGAAGTGCCGCAGGATACGCTCCGCACCTTGAATTACAAGGGCGAGGAGTGGAAAGTGATCGAGATGGAGATCGTAAAGTAAGGGCGTGCCACTGGGGACGGTTCTTTTTGGCACGTTTTGGCCAACGTCATGGAATGCGCAGCATTCCGTGATCCCGACCGCAGGGAGGGACGTGCCGAAGGGCACGCATGCCAAAACGTGCCAAAAAGAACCGTCCCCAGTGGCACACCCAACGGCACGAGGAGGAAAACTATGGGAAACAATAATAAGAACTATGGTCCGTTTTCGTATGTGTTAAGTTTTGTATTCATCGTTTGGCTTGTGGGGTCCATCATCGGAATGATCTACTGCGGCACGCATGGACTGGGATCGATTGCCGTAGCCTTGGGAGGACTGCTCTTTTTCGTGTTCGGCGTGATCATCATCGGACAAGGGCTCTATTATAACAACTTTCAGGCGCCCACAGTGATTTTTCCTTTCATAGGGATGGCTATGATCGCGTTCGGGCTCATCAATTATAAGGGTGACGAAAAACTTGTGAAGCTCATGGAAATGTTCCTGCCCTATCTCATATTAATGCTCTTTCTTGCCATTGGCGTGGGCATGATCGTCTGGGGCATCATCATGTGCCGAAAAACAGACGAGGATTGCACGGAAGTCATTTTGGCAACCTGCGTGGGTATTCAGGAGAAAAAACATGATGGTATCATGCTTGAGTGCCCGGTCTATGAGATCGATTTTCAGGGTGAAACCCTTCAGATCTGCAACAATTATTACACAAATCAGAATACGGTTACGGTCGGGGAGCAGAGGGAGCTTCATATCAACCCGGAGAATCCGAACAACTACTATGAGGGGAAAAAAGACAATAGCATGTGGATTGGGATCGCGTTGTTTGGCATCCTTATTGTGGGGAGCATTCTTTTAACGCTTTTCATGATGATCGCATTGCGTTGATGATCTGCACGAAGAATTTTTGGCATAAGGGAGAGGCTTGAAAATGAAGTATTTTAGAGTACATACGGCGGACATGGCATGGATCACGAAGCAGCCGAGGGGTCTTTTTACGGCGATCGGAAAGCTGGTGGACGCCAAGACGCTGACGGAAGAGGAAGAAAAGGAATACTGGAAGAACAGGGAGTATTTCGAAAAGGTGCTGCCCGTTCCGCCCTTTTATGAGCAGGGCAATCCCGACGGGGCGATCACTTGGTTTAAGGACACGCCGCAAGGAAATGACATTTTCCGCCAGATGACTTTTTATCGCGCGATGGCGGAGAAATATGGCTTGAAATTATATATTTCCGAGTGCGAAGAATTGCCGGGAACGGTGATTTACGAAGATGATTTTCAGATTGCGGTGAAGGATCAGAGAGAAGACGTGAAGATCATCGTAAGCGAATTGATGATGTAGGATTTTACACGTGAGTGACAAAGGATATATCAATCGAAGCGGAGGGATCAGAACATGATCAGGGAGATCAAAGAGACGGAGATTCAAGAATGTGTGGAGGTCATTCGGAAGAGCTTCCAGACGGTGGCGGATGAGTTTGGCTTTACGCCGGAAAATGCACCGAGGTTCACGGCGTTTGCGACGGATGAGGAAAGGATCCGCTACCATTTTGAGACCGAACGTCGACCGATGTTTGGTTACTTTTTGGACGGAAAGATGATTGGTTATTATTCTTTGCAAGAAGTGGATCAGAAAACTTGTGAATTAAACAACCTTTGTGTGTTGCCGCAGCATCGTTTTCGCAGATTCGGCGCGGAGCTCTTAAACCACGCGTTTGAGAAGGCGAAGGAGCTTGGCTACACTGCGATGCGGATAGGCATTGTTGAGGAAAACAAGGCGCTTCGCAAGTGGTATGAGAAATATGGCGTTGAACACATGGGCACGCATAAGTTTGATTTCTTCCCGTTTACCTGCGGCTTCATGATGAAAAAGCTCATAGAACCGAAGAAATGGGATTCAAAGGCAACGGGCCTTTATCGTTATGAGACCCATCTGCACACGGTGGAAGGCAGTGCGTGCGGCGTGACTCCAGGGAAGGAATATCCCGCGATTTTCAAAGACCTGGGCTATGATGCGATCTTCATCACGGATCACTTTTTCCATGGTAACACGCGTCCGTCAAGGGATCTTCCCTGGCCGGAGTACGTGGATGCTTATATGAAGGGCTATGAGGAAGCAAAGAAGGCCGGCGATGAGATCGGCTTCAAGGTGTTCTTCGGTATCGAGGAGAATTTCGAAGGGGATGAATTCATGATCTACGGCGTGGGCAGGGAGTTCCTTCTCGCACATCCTGAAATCCCTCATTGGACAAGGGAGGAGATGATCAAGGCCGTTCACGACGCAGGCGGCGCCGTGATGCAGGCACACCCCTTCCGCGATCGAAACTACATAAAAAAGATCCATTTATATGCGGACGAAGTGGACGGGATCGAAGGCATCAATACTGCCAATACGGCGAATGACAATCTTGCGGCGCTGTGCTATGCGTTGCATCACGGATTTATGATCCAGGCGGGTTCTGACACCCATTTCAAGGGCGGCATCGGTGACGGAAACGGCGGCATTCTTTACAAGGATCCGATCACGTCGGAGAAGGATTATGCAGAGAGACTGCTTCGCCGCGAAAGACCGAAGATCTTCTTCCCGGATGAATTGTTCGAGGGCATGGGCGGGATCAACGTAAAGCTCCCGATGGAGATCCACCGTAACGGCGCTTGGGAAGAGTTAAGTTTGGAAGAAGTGAATCAGTGGTTTTTGGAAGCCGGCGCAACCATTGGCGATGCGCCCTCACAGCCCGAAGGCCTCGCACGGGAGATCGTCGCGAAACTGAAGGCGTAAGGTGCTGGGTGTGCCAGTGGGGACGGTTCTTTTTGGCACGTTTTTGCATGCGTGCCCTTCGGCACGTCCCTCCCTGCGGTCGGGATCATGGAATGCTGCGCATTCCAAGACGTTGGCCAAAACGTGCCAAAAAGAACCGTCCCCACTGGCACGCCCCAGATGGCAGAAAAGGAAGGGTTAGGGCAACAGGATGAAAACAATCAACTTGGATGAAAAATGGACGTTTCGAAGGGGATATCTGGATTCCATTGGGATGCTGGAAAGTGATCCAGGTAAGGTAGTGAACCTGCCGCATGATGGCATGATCGGAACGCCTGTGTCGCCGGATGCGCCTGCGAGTGTTGACATGGGATATTTTACCGGCGGCCTGTCCAATTATACGAAATATGTCTTCATCCCTAAGGAATGGGAGCAGGAATGTGTTGGACTGAAATTCGACGGCGTTATGATGAATGCATCCGTTGACGTGAACGGGAGCAAGGTTGCCCATTGGCATAATGGGTATGCGCCAAAGTATGTTGATCTGACGGATTACGTGACCTTCGGCGAAGAGAATCGCATTACCATCAACGTCAATACCAGTATGCAACCGAATTCGCGCTGGTATACGGGTTCGGGTTTATATCGCGGCGCTTTGCTGTTGCACGGGCCGAGAGTGCATCTCGTTCCTGACGGCATTTTTGTATATACCAAAGAAGTGGCTGACGGATATGCCTTTTTGGAGGCACAGGTCGAGGTTGAAAATGCAGGGCTTGGGAATCGGCTGGTGGAAGTTGCGCTAACGCTTTCGCCAGAGGGAAGTGAAGTGGTCGCCGCCGAAACAAAGCGCGTGATCCAGGTTGGCGCGCGGAAGAACGAAATGGCGCGGATGACGATGACGGTGAAGGACCCCATGCTTTGGGATGCGGATCAACCAAATCTTTATCGTGTTAAGGCTTCCGTCAAGGATCTGGGCGTTTATCGGACACATTTTGAAAGAGACGAAATAGTCATGGTGGATGAGGCGACGACGCTGTTTGGCATTCGGACCATTACGGCAGACGCCATCCGTGGACTTTTGATCAATGGAAAGAGCGTGAAATTAAAGGGCGGATGCCTGCATCATGATAATGGTTTGCTGGGCTCCGTGACCTTGCTGAAGGTGGAAGAACGAAAGGTTAAGAAGCTGAAGGAGGTCGGATTTAATGCGATCCGCACGGCCCACAATCCGCCGTCAGCTGCACTCATCGAGGCGTGTGACAGGCTTGGAATGTATGTTTTTGACGAGGCGTTTGACGCATGGTTCATTGGAAAACGCGGAGGAGATTACAACCAATTCTTTACGGCTGATTGGGAGCAGGATCTCACGGCCTTTGTCAAGAGAGACAGGTCGCACCCTTCAGTGATCCTTTGGTCAACGGGCAACGAGATCCCTGAGAGAGGTGGCCTTGGCGATGGTTACGCGCGGGCGACGATGCTTGCAGAGAAGGTGCGTTCCCTGGATGGAACAAGGCCTGTCAGCAATGGCATCTGCTCCTTTTGGAGCGGACTGGACGACGCGCTTGCAGCCGGACAAAATCAGGCGCAAAATGCCAATGATGACAGAACGACCCTGTGGGAGAGGGCCACGGAGCCTTTTACCAATGGAATGGACGTGGTCGGATATAATTACATGGAGGATCTCTACGAGCAGGATCATGAGATGTTCCCGGAGAGGGTCATCTTAGGCTCGGAGAATTTCCCGAAGGAAATCGGATTCCGCTGGCCTTTGGTGGAAAAACTGCCATACGTGATCGGCGAATTCACTTGGACGGCTTGGGATTATCTGGGCGAAGCGGGACTTGGCAAGGCGGTATATTATGCCGTCGACGATGCAGATGCGCCGACGAAGCCATGGGAGATCATGCCGCAAGGAACTTCGCCTTATCCTTGGAGAACTGCAAATGATGCAGACTTCGATATCACGGGACAAATGTTGCCACAGGGCGCTTATCGGAGCATTGTCTGGGGGAGCGATCAAACCTATCTCTATTCCATGCATCCGGAGACCTACGGAAAGAGAGAGCTTACCAGTTTGTGGGGATTTCCGGCCGTATTCTCCTGTTGGAATTATGAGAACGTTGGAGCACCTATCGAACTTGTAGTATTTTCAAAGGCCGAGGAAGTTGAAGTATTGGTCAATGGAAACAGCATCGGGAGAAAGCAGGTTTCCAAGGAGAGACCTCTGCCAAACAGTGTTCGCTTTGAGACGACCTATCAGCCAGGAAAGGTAGTTGCGATCAGTTATCAGAACGGAAAGGAAGTCAGCAGGGCGGAGCTTTCGACAACGGGCGCGCCTGCGAAGCTTCGATTGGTTCCGGAATCCATGGAGGCATGCGCTGACGGACATGATCTGATCTATGCCTTGATCGAAGTCGTGGATCAGGAGGGACGTGTTGTACCGGATGCAGAGGTGAAACTGGAAGCGGACGTCACGGGGGCATGTGTGCTTGCTGGCTTTGGCTCCGCGAATCCGATCACGGAGGAGGATTACACGGACGTCTTTGCCACCACTTTCAGAGGCCGCGCATTGGCAATCCTGCGCACCGGATATGAGGCGGGAAGTTGTAAGCTGGCCTTGAAGGCAGAAGGCTTTGAAACCGTGGAAGAAACATTTGGGGTTAGGTAAAAAGCACTCACGCGCAGAAAGGAACGGGTATGCAAAAAGTTAAGTGGGGGATTCTTGGAACTGCAAACGTGGCGAGATGGGGTATGATCCCGGGCATGAAGAAGGCTACAAACTGTGAGTTATATGCCATCGCAGGCAGAAGCGCGCAGAAGGCGAAGGCCTTTCAGGAGCAGTACGGATTTGAAAAAGCTTATGGCAGCTATGATGAGCTCCTTGCCGATGAGAACGTGCAGGCGGTTTACATTCCGCTTCCCAATGACATTCACCTGAAATGGGTGAAGGCGGCGCTAAAGGCTGGAAAGCATGTGCTGTGCGAAAAGCCCATGGCCATGAATGCGCAGGAAATGAGAGAGATGTTCCAGACCGCGAAGGAATGTGGAAAGCTCTTGATGGAAGCCTATGCGTACCTGCACAGCCCTTACGTGGAGGCGCTTTGCGAGGATATAAAAAGTGGCATCATTGGGGAAGTGAACTATATCGATACGGCGTTTGTGACGCAGGGCTACAAGGAAGATTTCAGACTCCACAAAGAGCTTGGCGGCGGTGCAATGTATGACCTTGGGTGCTATTGCACGACCATGATCTTGACGCTGGCGAAGGCAGATGAGGAGAGGCGCAGAAGCAGTGCATCAACTGCTGGTGCGGGATTTTCTGCTAGCGCGGCAAATGAGGCGCAAGGCAAGTCCTGTGGAGGCATGGATGGCATTGAACCCACGCTGGTCAAGGCTTGCGCGGAGTTTACGGACCTTGACGTGGACTTTTTGACGGCAGGCTTGATCCGCCTTAAGAACGGCATTCGTGCGTCCTTTAACGTGGGCATGAACCTGGGCGAGGATTCCAATTCCAGATATGACAGGCTTTTCATTCATGGCTCAAAGGGCTCCATTCGCTCGGAGGTGGAATATAATCAAGAAGGGAACGTTTCTTACAAGATCTACACGCCTGAGGGAGTCGTGGGAAGAAATGTTTTTGTGCCGCATAATTACTGCATGGAAGTGGAGCAGCTTGGCAGATGCATTCTTGACGGCGAGACGCCGCACGTCACGCCGGAGTTTTCCATCCGAAATGCGGAGCTGATGGATGAGTTGCTGAAAGAGATGGGGTATTGATGGAGAATCTGATTTTTAGTTTAAATGCGACGGCGCCGATCTTTGCGTTGATGGTGCTGGGATATTTGTTCCGAAGGATCGGGCTGATTGATGAAAAAGCGGCGAACTGGATGAACAAATTCGTGTTCACGGTAGCACTCCCGGTGTTGGTTTTCAAGGACTTGGCGAGCCAGGATTTTGCGGGTACTTGGAACACGAAGTTTGTGTTGTTTTGCTTTCTAGTGACGAGCCTTAGCATCGCGTTGATCGCCTTGTTGTCCAAGCTTGTCGTGAAGGACCTGGCAAAGCGCGGTGAGTTCATTCAGGCTTCGTATCGAAGCAGCGCCGCTCTTCTCGGGATCGCATTCATTCACAATATTTACGGCGACGCAGCGAGCGGCATGGGCCCTCTCATGATCCTTGGCAGCGTGCCGCTGTACAACATTTTTGCCGTGATCGTGCTGATGCTGACGGCTGGAGCGAAGGAAGAGCAGCCAGCCGCAAGAACGCAGGCTGAGCTGCAGACGGCACAGCAGATGCAAGGCAGCGACCAGGCATCGGCACGGACGCAAGCACAAAATGGCACGCAACAAGTGCCTCAGCAAGATGGTGCTAGGGCCCAGGACCATCGCGCACTCCTTATGAAAACGCTTCGCGGGATTATTACCAACCCGATCATCCTCGGCATTGTGATCGGTCTTGTGTGGTCGCTGCTTCGCATCCCGCAGCCCAAGATTTTCCAAACGATCGTGTCGAATGTTTCCGCCCTGGCAACGCCGCTCGGCCTTATGTCCATGGGCGCAACCTTTGAATTCAAGAAAGCAGCGCAGGACATTAAGCCCGCGCTGATCGCGGCCTTCATCAAACTGTTTGCGCTGGCAGCGATTTTTCTTCCAATCGCCGTGGCACTTGGCTTTGCAGGCGAGCAGATTGTCGCAATCCTTGTAATGCTTGGCAGCGCAACGACCGTAAGCTGTTATATCATGGCGAAGAGCATGGGCCATGAGGGCACGCTGAGCAGCAGCGTGATCATGCTCACGACCTTCGGCTGTTCGTTTTCTTTGACCCTGTGGCTATTCGTTTTGAGGAGCCTTGGGGTGATCTGACGGGAGGGAGAAAATGATTTTCAAGAAGAAAAAGCAACTGTCTGAGACGGTGAATTTCGATCCCGAAACGCAGTACGCCGTGATCCGAAGCTCCATCTGCACAGGCGAAAAAGTCGCCGGTTTTAAGAATAAAACCGACGGCCATTTCACGGAGGTCTGCCTGATCCGCACGCCCGAGGACGAGCGTGCATTCAAAGAGACTTATGGACTTGAAAGCGTGAAGGTGGAATATTAACCCGCCACGTACCATTTCGCCTGGGTCTGGAAGAGATTGGCGTAGAGGCCACCACGGGCGAGGAGTTCGTCGTGGGTGCCAATCTCTTTGATGGTGTGGTCGTCGAGGACGACGATCTTGTCGCAGAACTTGCAGGAGGACAGACGGTGGGAGACATAGATCGCCGTTTTATTCCCGATGAGGTCGTGGAAGCGGTTGTAGATCTCATATTCTGCCACGGGATCGAGGGCGGCGGTAGGCTCGTCCAGGATCACGACGGGAGAGTTGCGGTAGATGGCGCGGGCGATCGCAAGCTTTTGCGCCTGGCCGCCGGAGGGTTCCACGCCGCTTTCGTCATATTCCTTGCCAAGCAGGGTTTGGCCTTTTTTTTCAAGGCTTTCCACCCAGTCAGCAATTCCACTCATTTCGTAGACTTTTCCCAGGTCGGCCGTCTGTGCGCCGACCTTTTTTGTTTCATTCTGCACTCCCCCCAATCTAACATTCTCTTCGATGGTATATCCAAACAACTTGAAGTCCTGGAATACGACGGAGAGGAGCTTTACGTACTCTTCGTAGGAGTATTCCTGGATGTTTTTGCCACATAGCTTGATGGCGCCTTCGGTCACGTCGTAAAGGCGGCAGATGAGCTTGATGAGGGTGGATTTTCCGCTGCCGTTCAGGCCAACAAGGGAGATGCTTTCGCCCTTTCGGATCTGCAGGTTTACGTCGCGGAGGACCCACTGCTCCGTCCCAGGATATCTGAACGAAACATGCTCGAGGGTAATGCCGTCGAAGCTTTCCTCCGAAGGCACGTCCTTGCCGCTTGCGGCTTCATCGGGGAAGAACATGTACCCGATGTAAGCGCTCATGAAATTGGCTTTCATCATGAGCTGCTGGGCATTTGTGATGAGCGGGATGAGACACCCGTTAGTCAGAGTCTCCATCGCGGCGATGCAGGTCACAAATTCCGCAACAGTGATCGCACCTTTGAGCGCAAGGACGCCCAGCCATCCGTAGGAGATACCGTAGCCCACGGCCGACGTGATGCTGCCAAGGATTCCCCAGGAGAATTGCTTCCGCGCGCACTCATTGTCCATTTTGTTGAGGGCCTTTGCGTTCTCCATGGCCTTCTGCTCGATCAGAGGGCTGGCATGGTAAAGGCGCAGCTCTTTGGCATATTCACGGCCGTTGATCTTCGTGTAGATGTACGAATAAAACTTGTTGATGGCTGGGGTTTTCTCAAACACTTCTTGTGCAGCAAGGTTGATCTTGGAGGTGCAAAGAGCATTGACGATCACGGCGAGAACGGACAAAAGAAGCAGGATCGGGCTGATCCGCGAGATGATCCATATCACGCCGAAGATCACGCAAAAGCTGGTTCCGATTCGTACAAGGCTTTCCGACATGCCTTTGATGCCGCCGGAATACCAGGACATTCCGGTCTCGGCCTTTTGCCTTGCGGAAAGGGCCGCCTCGGATTCCGTGCACTCGAATTTCAGGCGCATGGCCTTTTCGGACATGGATAGGTCGATCCTTCTTGCAAGCGCGTCCTCCCAGGTTTCGCGGAGCTCCTGCAAGATTGAGATCAGTGATTTCAACACAAAGATCCCGCCCACAAGAAGCCCGACAAGCAGGCAAAGAAGGGTAATGTCCTGGCCGCCCGTGAGTTCCTCGATGATGCGCTTCGGGATCAAGAGGTTTAGGATCGGCAGGATGGAGAGCAGGAGTATGTTCGCGAGTACGAGCCCGAGATATCTGGGCTTTTCCTTCGAGGCGATATGATAAAAATAGGCGCAGACTTTCGCTGTTCCGATAAGGTTAGCAAGCAACTGTTTCATCGTTTTCCTCCTGATAATACTTCGCCTGAAGCTCAAACAGTTGGGCATATTTTCCGCCCAGCTCCATGAGCTCTTCGTGAGAGCCACATTCCACAAGCTCCCCGTTTTCAAACATCACGATGCGGTCGCAAAACCTTGTGCTGGCAAGGCGGTAGGAGACGTAAACCGCACTCTTGCCGCGTACAAAGGAATCGAAACGCTCGTAGATTTCGCTTTCCGAGAGGGCATCCAGCGCGGCCGTGGGCTCGTCGAGAACGACAATTGGCGCGTCCTTATAGAGCGCCCTTGCAAGGGCCATCTTCTGTTTTTCTCCGCCGGAAAGGAGAATGCCGTCATCATGGAGAATGCGCAGCATTGGCGTCTCGATCCCTTTGGGCCATTCCTTCAGCTTCTCGCCAAGGCCCGCACGCTCAAGGCACTCCTTTGCGCGCCCGGAGTCCGTCGCCTCTCTCGTCTTCATCGAAACGTTTTCTGCCAGGGAGAAAGCATATAATTCAAGGTCCTGAAAAACTGGTGCAAACAAGGCATAATATTCTTCCGTATCGATCTTCCGAAGATCCACTCCGCCTAAGAGGATCCTTCCCTCCGTTGGCTGATAAAGCTTAAGGAGGAGCTTTACGAAGGTTGTTTTTCCGGCTCCGTTGAGGCCAACTACCGCAAGCTTTTCGCCGAAGGGAAGGGTGAGATTTAGGTTTCTTAATGCGTAGTCCTCGCGGCCGGGGTATTTGAAGGACACGTTCTCGAAGGTGACGGTATATTCCTTCGCCTCGGGAAGTTTTTCTTCACCTCCGGACTGCGCGTCGCAGAATTCATTGTAGGCCCTGTAATCATTCACCTCAGCGCTGCACTTGCGAAGCTTTGCAAAGGTGCGCATCAAAATCTGGAGGGCCTCCGCGAGGTTACGCACGCACCCTGCATAGAGCACGAAATCACCGATGCCAAGCTGGCCCGCGAGGATCATATAAATGAGCATGGCGTAAAGGCCGCCTTCTCGAAGAAGCTCTAGGAAATTGCCCAAAAGATCGCTTCCAAGCCAGGTAAGCCTTGCCTTGCGGACCTTTTGATTCAAGGTTTTTTGCAGGCCTTCCTGGGTGGAAAGGAGCGTTCCTGACAATTGGAAGAGGCGGATGTCCTTTCCGTAAGCGAAGTCCGTGCTGACCTTCTTGAAGTGCTCAAGCTTTCGCTTTTCGTGAAGCACCTCATCGTTTGTGAGGCGCTTTTCCTTTTTGGTTGCGTGGTCGACGGACAGATAGGTCAAAAGGCCGATCAAAAGAACGCCGACGGCCATGAGAATGTTGACCTGGCAAAGGAGGACCACTGCGAGAAAGCAGGTGAAGATATGCGTGCACAAATCGATCGTAAAGCGGATGATGCCCTCGATGCCGACGTCGACGTTCCTGGTTGCTTCCTTCGATTTTTCCAGAAGGTCCAGGACCTTACGGTTTTCAAGGTTTTCGTAGAACAGCGCGATGCTTTTTTTGTTGCGGCCCAGCATGAACATGGGCCTTACGTAGAAGGCCGCAGGCTCCTTGCCAAAGCTCACGGCGTTTTGGCCGATCATGCAAAGAATGTTGCCGGCCGTGAGAAGCGCTACCAGGCGGATCAATTCCTCAAAAGGGATCCCTTGGTCGATGAATTCGACGAGATATTTTCCAAGAAACAGCCAAAGAAACTTGCTGCCTGCAGAACAAAAAATGGCAAGCACAAGCAGCCCGATGAGATACGGCTTGTGCTTTGCCACTCCTTGATATACGTAAAATACGTTTTGTATGAGTCGATACTTTTTTTTCTGATCCATGCGAAACACACTCCCTTCTTGCTTAAGAAGAGTGTATCGCACTTTGCGCCGCCTTCCAATAACGGCATTCTCGAGAAAAACTCACCCTACGCGCGAGTCGTAACGCAGCAGCGCCGAGATTCCAGACGACATGCAGCCTGGTGCGATGGCTGATCGTTACTTTAAACCGGACCAAATGATGGTCGCCAGGCCTTTTACTGCGCGGAAATCCCAGTCAAATTCCTTGCGGAAGCTTGTCTGGAACATGGCCGCGAAGTCCTCCCTGCGGTCTACAAGGAACACGCAGGTGCCTGCGCCTTCGTGATAGATGGTGCCTTCCGAAAGTGCCTGTTCTCTGTCATATTCCGCCGAATAGATCGGCATGCCTGCGCCGTAGCGGATCCCTGCGTTTCTGCCGAAGGTGAGGTCGCGCACGTCGTCGCCGATCAAGTTAGTCCAAAGGAACTCCAAAACGGTTTTTCCAAGGACTCTTTGGCCGCGGTAGGTGCCGCCCCGAAGGAGCATTTCCGCAAGCTGCATCATTTCGCGGCAAGTGGACATCTGCCCGCCCGCCGTGTCAGGGATCCCGGGCCATGTCGGATAGGTCGGGGCCGCCATTTCCTGAATGCCTGATCGATCAGCCTTTGCGGCCATGGCGAGGTCGGTCTCATTCGCAATGTTGTATCTTCGAAGCTGCGCTTTTGTAGCGTCCTTACGCCAATGTATGTCACGCATCTCACAGGGGAGAAAGATGCTTTGTTTGATGAATTCTTCCGCTGCCATGCCGGAGGCGCGTTTTATGATCTCGCCGAGGATCTGATAGCCCACGACGGAATAGAGCCACAACGTACCGGGTTTTGCGTGGAGGCCCGTTTTCACGACGGCGGAAAGCCAGGTATGCTCGGGATCCTTCGGGTCCATTTGGTCCTGCCAATTTCGTTCATCCTGCGGGTAAGCGCCTTCTAGCGCGCAGATGCCGGAGGTGTGGGTGAGCAGATGCAGGATTTTGATCTCGCGAAAGTCGCCTTCGTCAAATTCCGGGATCCAATCCTTAACGGGTTGATCCAAATAAAGCTTCCCGTCTTCCATGAGCTTTAGGATCGCAAGGGCCGTGAAGACCTTGCCCACGGACTGAAGCTCGAACAGGGTGTCTGGCTGAAACAACGTATTCCCCATCCAAGGGCGCGCAAGGGTGCCGATCGCGGCATCTGCAAAGACTTTGCCGTTCTTCCAAAGGCAATAGCTCCCGGACCAGATCTTCTTTTCGTCGATCAGCGATTGGACATGCCGATGGATGAAGGAGAGGCGTTCGGGATCATATCCCACGGACTCTGGCGTGGCGTCGCAGGATGCGTACCTGACAACCATGTCGTTTTCGTTTTCACAGTGTTGCATAGACAAAATATACCCCCGAAGTCTTGACGGCAATGGAGTCGCCTCTGTCAAAGTAGTCTGAAGTCTTTTGGTAGAATGTGGTTACTTCGTTTGCGCGCTGGAGGGAGTAACCGTGGTTTAGGAAATAACCAACGCCGCCCTTTCGCGCGTCCTGGTTAGAATAGACATATCGAAAATCGTCACCCTGATGCTTTTTTGAGGAATCCGAAGGCTCGTAGATGATCACCTGGTCGCTGATCCTTGCCTGGATGTTTCGAAAGCCCGCCTGTTTTAGCAGGTAGGGGAGCTTGGTCCCGCAGCGATAGTCCCGCTCGCCGCGCGAAAGCTCGTCCTCCCAAAGCGGCACAAAATCAGGCTGGCGCATGCCGCCCTCTTGTTTTTCAAGGCCGGAATAATATCCCGCCTGCTCCACTTCCTCGTTTGCGTCCATAAGAAGGATCGTGCCGCCGGGCGTAAGAGATTGCTTCATCTTTTCCAGCACGGCCTGCGGGTTTTGCACGTTCGACAAAAGGAAGAGCGCAACGACGAGATCATATTGCTTCGCCGGCCGCCAGTCGTAGATGTTTTCCTCGAAGAATTCATGTTGATAAGGCGTTTCGGAGAAATATTCCTTCGCCTCTTTGATCTGGTCTTGATCCAGCTCGATCCCGGAATAGGAGCTTCCCGCCGGCAAAAGGGGGAGCAGCACCTGACCAAGGTAACCGTAACCGCAGCCGAAATCCAGGACGTTTGTGGCCTTTTGCGGGCGCAGCACCTCGCGGACAAAGAACCGGAAATAGTCTTCGTTCCAGTAAAACTGTTTCCAGACCTTGAGCACGTCGCGCTTTTGATTCCAGTAGGTCACCTCGTCGTATTTTACGGGGGCATCGTCCACGTGGAGCGGCTTCATTCCGAGTAGCACGTCGGCGCTGACGCCAAAGACGTCGGCTAGCTTAGGGATCTGCGTGATGTCAGGGTAGTTTATGTTGTTTTCCCATTTGCTGACGGTCTGGAAGGAGACCTGCATCAGGTCTGCAAGCTCTTTTTGCGTCATGCCTTTTGCTTCGCGAAGCTCCTTGATCAACAGTTTCATGAGGGGGTCCTCCTTACTTCTTCGTCGTCCATTTGGTGCAGTCCCAGACGGCGGTGGCGATGCCTTCGTAGAAGTCGGGTTCATGGCAGACCATGAGGATGCTGCCTTTGTAATCGGTGAGGGCACGGCGAAGCTCCGACTTGGCGTCCACGTCCAAGTGGTTGGTGGGCTCATCGAGGAGCAGAAGGTTGCTGGGGCGGTTGATGAGCTTGCATAGGCGCACCTTTGCCTGCTCGCCGCCGGATAGGACCTTCACCTTGCTTTCGATGTGTTTTGTCGTAAGGCCGCATTTTGCAAGGGCGGAGCGCACTTCATACTGGGACATGCTCGGGAACTCGTCCCAAAGCTCCTCAAGGCAGCTTTTAAAGCCGCTGCCGCTCATTTCCTGCTCGAAGTAGCCGATCTCCAGATAATCGCCCTGCGTCACGGTGCCGGAAAGGGGCGGGATCAGGCCAAGAAGGCTCTTTAGGAGCGTGGTCTTGCCGATGCCGTTGGCGCCCGTGAGAACGATCTTGTTGCCGCGTTCCACGATAAGGTTTAAGGGGCTTGAGAGAGGCTCTTCATAGCCGATCACAAGGTCCTTGGTCTCGAAGAGAACGCGACCAGGCGTGCGCGCTTCCTTAAAGCGGAATTCTGGCTTGGGATTCTCGGCCGCAAGCTCGATCACGTCCATCTTGTCCAGCTTTTTCTGGCGGGACATGGCCATGTTTCGCGTGGCGACGCGGGATTTGTTCCTTGCCACGAAATCCTTGAGGTCCGCAATCTCCTTTTGCTGGCGGTTGTAAGCGGCCTCTAACTGGGAACGGCGTACGGCATAGACCTCTTGGAATCTGTCGTAATCGCCAACATAACGGGTGAGGGTCTGGCCTTCGATGTGCCAGATCAGGTTCACGACGCTGTTGAGGAACGGAATGTCGTGACTGATGAGGATGAAGGCGTTTTCATATTCCTGAAGATAACGCGTCAGCCATGCGATATGCTCCGCGTCGAGGTAGTTGGTGGGCTCGTCGAGAAGCAAAATGTCGGGCTTCTCGAGAAGGAGCTTGCCGAGGAGGACCTTGGTCCTTTGGCCGCCGGAGAGCTCCGTTACGTCGCGGTCGAGGCCAAGCTCCACAAGGCCCAGCGCACGCGCGACTTCGTCCACCTTCGCGTCGATCATATAAAAATCATGCATGGTGAGAAGGTCCTGGAGAGTGCCCAGGTCTTCCATGTAGGTTTCCAGCTCTTCGGGGGTCGCCTCGCCCATTTTGTCGCAGATCTCGTTCATCTGCGATTCCATCTCGTAAAGAAAATCAAAGGCGGAGGCGAGGACGTCGCGGATGGTCTGGCCCGCGGTCAGCACGGTGTGCTGGTCGAGGTATCCGGCGCGCACGTTTTTCGCCCACTCGACCTTGCCTTCGTCAGGCACAAGGCTTCCCGTGATCACGTTCATAAAAGTGGACTTACCTTCGCCGTTTGCGCCGATCAGACCCACGTGCTCGCCCTTTAGGAGGCGAAAGGACACGTCATTGAAGATCATGCGGTCGCCGAAGCCGTGGGTTAAGTGTTCAACGTTTAAGATGCTCATAAAAACTCCTTATGTTTTGGTCTGTGTTGTCGCATTTATCATACCTTAGCGGGCCGTTTTTCGTCAAGGAGTTCGTGGGGGTTCAGACGCTTGCGGCGCGCCTGGAGGCTCATTTTTTGCGCACGAAACCCAGCAAAATATGAGCAGAATTTCATAAGAAATTACTATTATTTTTCCTAAAAACAGTATATGATATATGTAGTTGCTGTTGTTTTTAAGTGATATTGCATTTTTTGCGAAAGGAGAAGGTATGGAAAACTTTAGTTTTTATTCACCGACCTATTTTGCGTTTGGCAAGGATTCGGAGAAGCAGGCAGGGAGCCTCATCAAGCAGTTTGGGGGAAGCAAGGTTTTGATCCATTACGGCGGCGGGAGCGTTGTGCGCTCTGGGCTGCTTGACAGAGTAAAGCAGTCGCTCACGGATGCAGGCGTGCCCTTTGTAGAGCTGGGCGGCGTAAAGCCGAACCCCAGAAGCGGGTTGGTATATGAGGGCATAGAGCTCTGCAAGAAGGAAGGCGTGGATTTCATTCTTGCAGTGGGCGGCGGAAGCACCATTGATTCCTCGAAGGCCATTGCGGCAGGCGTGGTATATGACGGCGACTTTTGGGATTTCTACAGCGGAAAGCCCATTACGAAGGCTTTGCCGGTTGGCACGGTGCTCACGATCGCGGCAGCGGGAAGTGAAGGAAGCCCGGACTCCGTGATCACCAAGGAAGAGGGCATGTTCAAGCGCGGCGCGAGCGGTAATGCGATCCGCCCGAAGTTCAGCATTCTGAATCCTGCGCTGACCCAGACGTTGCCTGCATATCAGACGGCAGCAGGCGCGACCGACATTATGGCGCACCTTTATGAGAGATATTTGACCAATTCGAAAGAGGTCGAGGTGACCGATCGCCTGATCGAGGCGCTGCTCCTGACCATGGTGCATGAGACGCCGAGAGTCATCGCGGATCCGAATAATTATGATGCGCGCGCAAACATTATGTGGGCCGGCATGATGGCACACAACAATTCCTGCGGCGTGGGAAGAAGCCAGGACTGGAACAGCCATAACATCGAACATGAGCTTTCGGCATTATATGACTGCGCACACGGCGCAGGTCTTGCAGTGACGATGCCCGCAGTGTTCCGCTACGTGATGAACCATGACGTGATGCGTTTTGCGCAGGTGGCAGTGCGCGTTTGGGGCTGCCAGATGGATTTCGCGCACCCTGAAGTGACGGCGCTTGCGGGGATCAATGCATTCCAGAACTTCCTGATCTCCATCGGCATGCCGAAGAACTTCGAGGAGCTTGGCGCAAAGGAAGAGGACATTCCAAAGCTGGTTGAGGTGCTTTGCAGGGGCGACGGACGGAACGGTTCCATCTCCGGATTCGTGACGCTGAACGAAGAGGATTGCACGAAGATCTACCAGATGATGGTATAGTTTGAAATTTTACGGGGCTGCCCACTGTGGCAGCCCTTTTTGGGTTGAGTTTTGCCTGCAAAATTGGTAAAATGTCTAGGAGGGGAAATCTTTCGATGCATGAAGGAGCGCAGAATGAGAAGCATTTTGGTGGTAGATGACGATCAGGCGATCAATAAGATGGTGCGGGAGTACCTTGTGAGCAAGGGCTATCGCACGGATGGCGCATATTCCGGGACGGAAGCAGTCATGTGCCTGGAGAGGAACCGATATGAGCTGGTGGTTTTGGACCTGATGCTTCCCGGGATGACGGGGGAGGAGGTCCTGGAGTATATTGTTAAGAATTGCCCAACCCCCGTGATCGCACTTTCCGCAAAGGATGACGTGGCGAGTAAGCTGGTGCTTCTAAAGGGCGGTGCAGAGGATTACGTGACAAAGCCCTTTGATCCGGAAGAGCTCCTTGCAAGGATCGAGATCGTGCTTCGGCGCGGCGGTGCAGCACCTGCAAACCGGGTGTTGTCCTATGGCAACCTGCAGCTTGATCCGGAGGCAAGGACCCTTTTGCAGCTTGGGCAGCCCGTTGCACTGACGAAAAACGAGTTTGCCATCCTGGAGATGATGATGGAGAGGCCTTCGGTGGTATATACCAAAGAAATGATTTATGAAAAGCTTTGGAATGAACAGCCGGATGCAAGTGACAACACGATCAGCGTGCACGTCAGCAACATTCGCAAGAAGCTGGCGGTGCTCGAGCCGGACCGCTCCTACGTAAAAACCGTCTGGGGCATTGGCTTTAAGATGGAATCTTTATGAATTCCTTAAACTTTTGTAAATGATTTTCTTAAACTCTTCCCGTATTCTGAGAGTTGTAAAGAGCAAAACCCGCAGAGGAAAAGGAAGGTTTAAGGAGGTAAACATATGTTAAACGCAATGAGGGCTTCGTTTTACAAAATGTTTCGCGACAAGGCTTTTGGGATCTGTCTGGCAGGGACGGTCGCCTGGGCACTTGTCGTTATCATGGCGCAGGTGCTTACCAGTCATGCGAGGGGCATCGAGGATGTGTCACAACTGGCGAACCGTTGGTATGGGTTCATTGGCTTGCATGTGATAGAGGTTCCGCTGATCGTAAGTGCCGTGCTTCTGTTCTCGGGCGAATTTCAGGATAAATCCTGGAAGCTGTTGATCGCAAAGGGAATCTCCAAGACGAGTTACTTTTTTTCAAAATTGGTCAGCATGCTTTGCTTAACCGTGATCATTAGCTTCATATCCATTTTGACGCTGGCAATATGCAACGTGGCTTTGCTTCACGCGACGATGGATGCGGCATATGTTGGAAACGTGATCCGGTTCTTTTTGGCAGAAACCGCGGCGCATTTTTCCATCGCAGTCCTGGTCATCACCTTGATCTGCATCATTAAGCGCGGCGATATTGCTTCGATCCTCAGCCTGTTTTTGATGGTGTTCGGCTACGTGATGCTTTCGGGTGTTGAAAAAGCATTTTCCCTGGGAGAAGTGATCACGGATTTTTGGGCCTTTTCCCAAACGGCATTTGTGGAGTTTAACGGTCCAGTTGCCTGGGGAAGAATAGGGATCTCGCTTCTTGGGCATCTGGTGATCTGCAGCCTGCTTGCGATCACCGTCCTGAGCCGTAAAGACATCGATTGACTCCTTTCCTTAAACTCTCGCGGGATAATGATCTTAAAACAAGTTGCAGACGAAGGGAGAAAAAAGATGAGCAACATTGTAAAAACAAAGGCACTGACGAAGAAATATCATGGATTTGCTGCCGTGGACGGCGTAAACATGAGCATAGAAAAGGGTGACATATATGCACTGATCGGCGAGAACGGTGCAGGAAAATCCACCTTGATGAAAATGCTGAGCGGTCTTGCCGCTCCGACCTCCGGAGAGGTGGTACTGTTCGAAAATAAGCACCCGGAGGTGGCGCGTTTCCGCATGGGATGTCTGATCGATTCCCCGGCGCTGGATTCAAGACTTACCGTCCGTGACAATCTGGAGATGTTTTCGAGGGCCTTCGGCTGCCATAAGGAAGGCGAAGTGAATCGGATCTTAAAGCTGGTGGGCATGGACGGAAATGCCAACAAGGTCATTAAGAAAACCTCTCTTGGCATGAAGCAAAGGCTTGCCATCGGCATTGCACTTTTGGGTTCCCCTGATTTTCTGATCCTTGACGAGCCCATGAATGGACTGGATCCCATGGGAATTCAGGAGATCCGTCAGCTCTTAAAGAAGCTGAATGCGGAAAATCAAACGACGATCCTGATCTCGAGCCATCTCTTGGACGAGGTGTCCAAGGTAGCGACGCGCTACGGATTTATGAAGGCCGGTCACTTGATCTCTGAGCTTTCCAATGAGGAGCTGGAGGAGAAGAGCAAGACCTGCTTAAGGCTTAAGGTCTCCGATACCGCAAAGGCAGCCATGGTTTGCGAAAAGGATCTTGGCACGAACAATTACGAGGTAATGGATGCTGAGCACGTAAGACTTTTTGATTACGTGGATGAGTCTGCCAAGGTCGTAACGGCAATGGTGCGCGGCGGCGTGGAAGTGGGCGAGATGGTCCGCATGGGCGAGAGCCTGGAGGAGTTCTTCAACAATTTGATGACGGCGAGGGAAGAGCAATGAAAAACATGATCAGAGCCTCTTTCTATAAGCTGTTTCATGACAAGGCGACATGGATCAGCCTTGCCGGAACCGCGGTATGGTCCCTTTATGTCTGCGTGATGCTGACCTGGATCGCGGACGGAAAGCTGGATGTGTCGGATGCCGCGGGTGCGGAAAAATATTGGAGAGATTTCATGGGCTACCACGGCGTGATGGTACCGCTCCTTATAAGCTCCATCGTGCTGTTTACCGCGGAGTTTAAGGACAAGTCCTGGAAGCTTTTTGTGGCAAGGGGAATCTCCAGGACGGGCTATTATTTTTCCAAGCTGCCCTGCATATTGACGCTTACCGTAATGCTCAGCTTTGTCGCCATTGCATTTGGCGCAGCCTACGGTGTGGCAAAGCTTGGAATGCAGTGTAACGGGGTCTTCGTAATCCTTTTGATAAGGTATTTTCTTTTGCAGACGGTTGCTCACGGCACCGCGGCAGTTTTGATCCTGACCATCTTTTTTTTGATCAAGATCGGTGAAGTATCATCCTCGGTCAACGCGGTCCTTTTGATGTTTGGGACCATGGCACTTTCCAAGATCGAGACGGCCCTTTCTCTTGGCGATGCGCTGACGGGCGCCTTTGCCTTTGCACAGCCTTTGCGTGTAAGCTTTACGGGCGCGGATGAGTGGATTCGGATCTTGATCGTTTTTGTGGCATATTTTGTAGCCTGTAGCCTGGCAGTCCTTCTGCTTGGCGTACGCGGCGACGTTGAATAAATTGCGAAGGAGGGAGAGGCGTGAGCTTAGGAACGGGTATCATAATTGCAATTCTGGGGCTCCTTTGCCTCCTTCTGCTTTTTTGCCTCATCTTCCAGCAGCGGCAGATCGTAAGACTTCGGCAGTTTGTTGAAACTCTGCAGGAGGGCGATACGTCCATCATGGTGCCGATCGATTTCCAGACGCCGGAAATCGGAAAGCTGGTGGACGAGATCAATCTTCTCGTGGATAAATATCGAAAGAGCATCACGGAGCTAAGGCACAAGGACGAGACCATCAAGGAGACGATCACAAATCTTGCGCACGACGTGCGAACGCCCCTGACCTCCATCGAAGGGTATGCGAAGATCCTAAAGAATTCAGGCAATCTTTCAAAGACGGACTTAGAGGCGGTCGATACCATATTAGAGCGGTCTGACACCTTAAAGCGCCTGCTAAATCAGCTCTTTGATTTCGCAAGGCTTGAGTCGGATTCCTTTGAATACCATGAGGTACCGATAGACTTAAATGCGATCCTCAGAAAGACGGCGGTTTCGTTTTATTCGAATTTTGAAGCAAAGGGAGAGGAGCCGGACATTCGGATCCCGGAGGAGGAGTTTCGGGTTTTGGGTGATCCGGATGCCGTGACAAGAGTCTTCTCCAACATTATTTTCAATGCACTAGTTCATGGAAAAACGAGTTATTCCATAGCCTCCTGGCAAGAGCCGGAGGCTTATGCCTTTTGTTTCCAAAATGATGCGGGAGACATTACTGCTGAGGATCTTGACAGGCTGTTTGACAGGTTTTTTACGACGGACAAGTCCCGTTCCAAAAAGACCACGGGGCTGGGACTTGCCATTGCAAAAAAGATCGTGACGCACATGGGCGGCGAGATCAAGGCAGAGCTAAAGGACGGATTGTTTGGGATTGTGATCCGGATTCCGAAGGGGTAAAGAATTAAGGTCGTGCTGCGGAGATGTTTTTTGGGGTACTGGCGGGAGGCATGCCGCCGAGGACGATTCTTATGCATGCATGGGAGGCATAACATGTGGAGGATCAAGCATATTTTTGACGGTGATTTCGGATGTGAGGAACGGGCGCCGGGGCAGGAAGAAATGATGGTTTCGGTGACGCTTGAAAATGACCAGGGGGAAGTAAAATACGTAACGGTTGCGGACGCATGGCTTACGGAGCAGGGGCTCGACGTGGGCAGCATCTGGTCGGAAAGGGAGGAAAAAATGCTAAAGGACAAAACATTGGGGGAAATTCTGGAGGACCCGAGGCTCGCTCAGATCGCGCCGGATGCGATCAGTAAGTGGGATCTGTCGAAGGAAGAATTCTATCACTGGACGCTGCAGGAGATCGCCGACAAAATGGGCTGGGGAAACCTGGAATTCGGTTTTACAAGGCTCTTTGAGATCGCGGACCGAGGCCAGTATTATTATCCCTTATATTCCGCCGAAGAATGCAAGGAAGCGCCTGAGAAGGTGGGGAGAAACATTGTTTATTTCCCCTCGGACGACGCTGGCGCCGCAGACAGGCCCTTCATCTTCTTGGTTCCGGGAGGCGGGTTTTATAATGTCTGGAGCCTTACGGAGGGCTGGCCGGTGGCAAGGCATTTTAATGAGCTGGGGTACAATGTATTCATCCTGACTTATCGCGTATCCACGGAAGCTTCTGCGGTGAAGGCCATGGACGACATGGCGCGCGCCATGGAGATCATCAAGGCAAGGAAGGATCAGTTTGGCGTGGATCCGGACAAATATATCACCTGCGGATTCTCGGCGGGCGGATATATCATATGCCTTTGGAATACGGAGAAAGGCTATGCGGCATATGATCTCGCAAAGCCCAAGGCATGCTTCCCCATTTACCCTGCGACTTCCTACCGCTTGCTCAATGAGAAGAACTGGGCGGAAGACGAGGACAAGGATGAATTTGCACGTAGCGGCCTGGGCTGTACCATGGAGGAAGCTTGTAACAGCTGCTTTGAGATCCCTTCCCACGCGGATGGCTTCCCGCCAACGGCGATTTTCGTTGCGGCCGGGGATGAATTGGTGAATCCGGAGCATTCCAAGATGCTGGCGAGAGCGCTGGATCAGTTGGGGATCCCGTGCAGGCTGGAGATTGGCCCGACGGGTGGACACGGCTTTGCCGACGGCACGGGCATGTGCATGGAAGGCTGGCCCAAACGCGCCGTCGCATGGTTCGAGCAGCAATGAGCCAAAAAGAACTGTCCCCAGTGGCTCATTTGTGCCAAAAAGAACCGTCCCCAGTGGCACATGGAGGTGGATATGAGGGAGATCTGCAGGGAATTCATACAGAGCGATATCCTTGGCATTGTCCCGTTTGGCGACGGGCACATCAATGACACGTACCGCGCGACGACAAGCGACGGGGTTTATGTCCTGCAGCATGTGCGAAAGGCCATTGATATTGAGAAGCTGGAGCACAATTACAAGCTTTATGCCGGCGCGTGCGAAGCCGCTGGTCTATACTTCCCGACCTGGATGAAAAACCGTGCGGGAGCATATTTCTTCGCGGATCCAAGCGGCGAGCACTGGAGAATGTATCCGTGGATCGAGGGCGAGGTTTTGGAAGCACCTCTTTCTGAAGAAGCGTTGATCGCCTGCGGGCGAGGCCTTGCAAGGATCCATGCGACCTTGCAGACCATTTCGGAGAAGCCGCAGGCGACCTATCCCATGTTGCATGACCTGTCGTATTATTATGATCGGTACCTGCGCGTGATCGGAGACGTGGGGGAGCGCTTGGGTGTTGCGGGCAAGGATTCGGACGCAGCGGGGCAGCGCTGCGAGACGCCGGGAGACGTGGCTTTAGAAGCCTTGATCCAGGAGAGAATCACAGAGTTTCTGGAGTTGAAACTTGACAAGACCAAGGTGATCCATGGGGATCCGAAGCTTGCGAACATTCTGTTCCAGGACGGAAGAGTCATGGCATTCCTGGATTTTGACACGGTCATGCAGGGGTCGCTTCTTGAGGACGTGGCGGATTGCATCCGCTCTTGTTGCCTGCAAGACGGGAAGCTGGATCAGGCCGCCGCGCGGACTTTGATCCAGGGATATGTGACAGAAGCTCCTGAGCTACTTAGCGACGCGGAGAGAAAACTCCTTCCTACGGTAGTGCAAAAGCTCTTTTTTGAATTGGGACTTCGGTATTACACGGACGCGATCGCGAAGGAAAAATCATTCAAGGAAAAATATCCGGGATATCTACTCGAAAAGGCACGGAAGTATTTTGCAATGCTCTGAATCTAAAGGAGGAAAAGAGAGACATGAGTGAGGGCGAAGGAATGAACGATAAAGAGATTGATGATCTGATCAAAATGATCGACGGCAAGATGGAAGAGGGCGTTGGCAGGCTCAAGGTGAACTTTACGGAGGCGCAGGACGCAGGCACTGTCAAGGAGCAACACCACCTCGGCAGGTGCGACGTGGGTAGCCCCTGGGCGAAAGGAACCGTGATGAATTGTGACGCCATCGATTTCAATCCATTGGGTGAGGAAAGCCGCGTGAAACTAAACCGCGAATGAGCCACGTGCCACTGGGGACGGTTCTTTTTGGCACATTTGTGCCAAAGAGAACCGTCCCCGGTGGCACATTTGTGCCAAAGAGAACCGTCCCCGGTGGCACATTTGTGCCAAAGAGAACCGTCCCCGGTGGCACATTTGTGCCAAAAAGAACCGTCCCCAGTGGCACACGCTGGGCTAAAGCGTCATCTGTCTTCGAAGTATTCACGCGAGATTTCATGAGTGCGGATGATGGTTATGCCATCCAGGCGATCCAATTCAATTTCATCCCAGGTCAATGTGTTGTCATCCATCAGTACGTATCTGTCATAGTATGTGATGGTGGAAGGAACGGAGCCCTCGCGAGGGATGCCTTCATAGTGCATGAGATATTTCCAGGTGGAGGCCGGTGAGTCGACACCTGGTTCTTCGTGGATCACGTATTCGCCGTCGATCTTGTGGACGGGGCTCAGCGTAAACTGTGTCCCGTCGAAGCTCAAAAGATCGTAATACATCACGGGATAATCATCTTTGTAGGCGTCGTAGAATTCCTTCGAGACATTGCTTGGCATCGCGTAATAGTCACCAATGATCAGGGAGCCGGCCACACCTTTCAAAGAATCTTCATAGAATCTGGTCAGGGCATCCTTATTGGCATATGCCTGCCCCTGTCTTTGCACGTAAACGCCGTCGGCGATGGCATCTTCCAGTTCCGTAGCTCCAGCCAGTTTTACGGCCTTTTTCGGCGCGATATACACTTCATTCATGTCTCCGTCCTTAACATTCGTGACGGTCACGTAAAGCAGGTCAAGGTCAGGATATTCTTCCAAGCTGTAAATGGCGTGATCATACATGTCCGCAGGCCTTCCTGATCCCAAGGGGTCTTCTCTGAATTCGGCGAGAAGATCTTTTTTAGTGACTTTCTTTGCAGGAGCCGCAACGATCTCATAAGGCGCGAAGGAGCTTCCCACGGGCACGTAATATACGCTCGCCTTCAGGCAGGCTTCTTCGATGTCGGTAGTAGTGGTAACAGGATCCGTTGTAACGGAAGGATTACCCGCCTCCGTACCGGTTTGCGAGGTGATTTCTGAAGAGCCCTCGGAGCTTGCCACTTGCGCCTGTGAGCCTTCCTCAGACGACACCGATACAGAGCCTTCCTGAGAAGTGGGTTCCCCTTCTTCCTTGGAGGATTTCGGATTGGTCAAAAAGCAGATCGCAAGGATCACAAGAACTGCGATCGCACCGATGGTTAACCAGAATGCAGGCTTCTTGTAGTTCAGGATGTTCTTGATCCGGTTTTTCACGTTGATTTCGCCAAAGGCCAACGGGCAGGCCGTCACGTTACGCCTTGGCACGGCGCAGGCAAGGAGGGCTTCGGAATAGGCCGCAATGCCGCCGTGATCAAGGTCCTGCACCACCTTTTCGTCACAGGCAGCTTCCACGTCACGACAAAAGAGCAGATATGCGACCCAGCAAAGCGGATGGAACCAGTAAACGGAAAGTAACACGTAACCCAGCGGCTTCCACCAATGGTCGCGTCTCTTTAGGTGTGCGGTTTCGTGAAGGAGCACGTAATGCAGCGTGTCCTGATCAAGGTTCGCAGGCACATAAACGATGGGGCGAAAAACGCCGAGTAAAAAGGGAGTTTTCACCTCGTCACATTCGCGCACGGTCAGGTTTTCCGCAAGAGAAGAGTAGCCCTCCAGACTAGGCTCAAGAAAGACTGAAACGCTCTTTTTCAGGCGGACGTAGCGGAGCAAGGCCTGGAAGAACATAAGGCATGCGCCGATCAGCCAGAGGATCGAAAGCAAGGTCGCATTTGCCCGAAGGAAGCTAAGAATGCCTTGCATGGAAAGCTTGGCGGGCGCCTGATCAACCTTTGCGGAAGGCGTAGCGATAACAGGAGCATCTGCCACAGGGGCGCTGATCAGAACAGGGTCTTCGGTGATATATGCGGGTGCGAGATCCTGCTCCGTAGCAGCGGCAGCCTCAGGCGCGCGGTTTGCTTCGGAAAGCACAAAGCCCGTGCGGGGCAGCAGGCTTACGGGACTTTCGATGGTGAAGGGAACGAGAAGGCGCACGGCAACCAGCGACCAAAGGGCGCAGATGCACCATTTTGGCGCCTTGCGAAGGAGAAGGCGCAAAACGAGAATGGCCAGGATCAACCAAGCAGCCATCATGCTGATGTCAAGTACTCGGAAAAACAGTGTGCTCATAATCACGCCTCCTTTCGGAATTTGTCGATCATTTGCTGAATCTCTTCTGCCTCCTTGTCGGTGATGCCATGGCCGTCCATGAAGGCCGTGATGAAGGCGGGAAGGGATCCGCCAAAGGATTCCCGCACGATCTGCTTGCTTCGCGCGCTGTAAAAGGCTTCTCGTGAAATCTGTGAGGTAACAATGCCGTCCTGGTTCTCAAAAAGGCCCTTTTCACAAAGCTTTCGAAGCACGGTATATGTAGTCGGCTTTTTCCAGTTTAATTCCTTTTCACAAAGCTTTACAAGGTCTCCTGAAGCGATGGGCTCATTTGCCCACACAAGGTCTGCAAAACGCTCTTGAACATATCCTAATTCCATGTCTGCCATACTTCCTCCTTCGGACATATCTGAAAATATATCCTATGGTTTACTCTGATAAACTAATTGCAGTTTATCACGATAAACCCAAAACGTCAATACATGAAGATAAGATTGTACAGGCGCGATAAATATGCTATGCTAAACATGTAGCGGTCATTTGTCGGGAGCAAGGAATTTTCACCCTACGACTGAAAAATAAGAAGAAATCATTAGGTTTTTGTATGAGTAGAGATAGAATGAGAAGAAAATTCGTGATCAGTTTTGCAGCAGGGCTTTTGTGCCTGTGCCTTACGGCATGCGAGGAAAAGCCGTCCATTCTCAAGGCAGAGCCGATCACGGCATCGGGAGAAACCTCGGGCGCAGATTTTGGGAGCACGGGGAAGGCCGCGGGAGCCGAGAATGATGCAAAAGGCGGCGATAAAAAGAACGCCAAGGGCGAATCAGGCGCAGATGGCGAAAAGACGACACGGTCCGCATCATCAGAGGAAAACATTGTAGCAGATGCCAAGGATCCTTTGCAGGGGACGGCACTGACGGAAGTAAGCACGGTAAAGCTTTTGCAGAAGGACGGAACGACGCTGGAGACGCGCGTTCAGGCGCCTTCCGGATATGAACGTGTTGAAGTGGAAGAGGGAAGCTTTGAGGAGTTTCTTCGCCAGTACCCCATGAAGCCCGACGGGGCAAAGGTGCATCTCTACGACGGACGGGAGAAGGGAAATCAGTCCGCGCACGTGGCGGTGTTCGACCTGCCCATCGAGGATTATGACCTGCAGCAATGCGCGGATTCCGTGATGCGTATGTATGCGGAGTACTTTTGGGCGACGGAGCAATATGACAGGATCAAATTCCACTTCACCAACGGATTCCTCGTGGAATATACCAAGTGGCGGGACGGAAATCGCATCACTGTCAGCGGAAATAATGTCTCTTGGATCAAGTCAAAATCTAAAGATACGTCATATGACTGCTTTGTCAGGTACTTAAAGACGATCTTTTGCTATGCCGGAACTCTCTCAATGGAAAAGGAATCCGAGCCGACACTTCTGTCACTTTTGAAGGCCGGAGATGTTTTTCTGTATGGAGGGAGTCCCGGACACGTGGTGATGGTAGTTGACGCGTGCGTCAACGAGGAAGGCAAGAAGGCATTTCTTTTGGCGCAGGGATATATGCCCGCGCAGGAGTTCCATCTCCTAAAGAACGACCTGCATCCGGAGGATCCCTGGTATTACGAGGACGAGATCACGTTCCCGTTTGACACGCCGGAATATGTTTTCCAAGAGGGCAGCATGCGAAGCTTATCCTATGATCAATGATCCTTGGCTACGGCATGGGTGATGGTTGCGATCGCACCAAACAGTACGGCTGCAACGGGCCATATGATCCAGGTGAAGGCCCATTGGAAGGTAAGGAAGCTCCAGGCAAGGTAGATGACTACGACGAGGGTCCAGTAAATGGAGGACACGTTGGAGATCACGCCGTTTTTCTTCTTTTCCTTGATGGTGTAACCGCCTTCCTGCAAGAGCTTGTCATAGGCCTCGGTCTGTGAGCTTGAGCGGATGATCAGATTGACGCCGCCGCATACCAAAAGGAGCAGCACGGAAACCATGATCAGGATGAGATAATCTGCTGCGCTAAGGACTGTAACGGCGATGAGGGGAATGCAGCTTATGATGCAAAGGATCACGCCGAGTGCCATCATGGTAATGTGTTCCTGCTCAGACTCTTTTTTCTTTTCCTTTACCATGCCGGTCACGCCGTACATGGTCTCGATCGGGCTCTTTTCCAGATACTCAAAACGCTGCATTTTTGCGCCATTGATGATAAAGAAGTACACGGCAGCGGCGATCAAAAGGAGCATTGCCACCAGGCCGACGCCAACGCAAACGGTGGTGCCGAAAGGAAACCCCGGGATCAATGAAACTGCGATCAGGCAGAGCAAAAAGGCAGGCGCGAAGATGCAAAGGCTCACTGCATTTGCAGTGCTGGGTCCGACCTTTTCCACAAGATCGAGATATTCATTCGCTTCCTCCATGGAGACGCGAACAACATCCTCCGAACCGTCCTGTACTGCAAGATCGGTGGAGGCAGCTGCGCCTTCAGGTTCCATGTCGTCGCGGAGCAAATAGTCCGTGGTAACGCCAAAGAGTTCTGCCATTTTGATGATCTTTTGAATGTCGGGAATGGCCTGTGCGCCCTCCCATTTTGAGATGGACTGTCTGGAGACGGAAAGCTGCTCTGCGAGCTCCTCCTGGGACCATCCATTTTTCTTTCTTTCATTAATGATCTTATCTGCTAATATCATTTTATTTCCCCTTTCTTTTTATGAGCGCGACGTTTTTTGGCGTCGCTGTTTTTTTTCATGGCTTCGATGCATATGACTTCGCTTAAGCAAGTTCATCGTACCATGTGGGGTGGTTGCACGCCATAAATTGGCCTTTTCAGTTTGTCAACTGGCGGTTGCATTTCTTGTAAAATAAGGCTTTTTTGGCATATTTCTTAGAATTAGTATAATACGGAACCTGCAAAAAGAAAAGTATAAAAGTGGCTTGACATTTTTGGTCTACACTTGTAGAATTTAATTAGTTCTACAAATGTAGACTGGAGGTATGCAACATGACTGACATGAAATTGAGTGAGAGCGAATATCGTTTGATGGACGTGATCTGGGAAAAGGAGCCAATCTCGGCGATGGATCTTTCCGCAGTCTGTCTGGAAAAATATGATTGGAAAAAGTCCACGGTATACACCATGCTGAAGCGCATGGGAGACAAGGGACTGCTTTTGTTTGAGAACAAGATGGTGAGATCCTTGGTGGAGAAGGACCAGGTGGACCGCTCCGAGGGCGATGCGCTGCTTAATAAGGCATATGGCGGATCGATCCCGGATTTCTTTGCCGCATTTTTGCAGGATCGAAAGCTCACGCAGGAAGAAGCGGAGCGCATTCAGAGAATGATCAAGGAGGCAGTGGAATGACGGAATTCTTTCAGGGGTTCTTTCGCATGGCGTTTGGGGCGAGTGTCGTGGCGTTGGTCATTCTTGCCGTGCGTCCAATTTTGAAAAAATATTCCAATCGGATCGCCTGCCTTTTGTGGGCAGTACTTCTGTTCCGACTTCTTTGTCCCTATGTGATCGAGAGTCCGGCGCCCGCTTTTTTCGCGAGATGGGAGCAGCAGATGGAGGCTTCGCAGACGGGTGGCGATGCCGGGGTTGACGTCGAGGGAAGTCCCAAACACGTGACGCCGCTTGATGAGCTTGCCAACGCACCGAAACAGGCGCAAGATCCCTGGGACATTGCAAGGATTGATGATCAGACGACTGTAAGCGAGAGCACATGGGATGTCGCGGGAAAGCCTTCGGCAAGTGAAGAAGGTCTGACGAAGACTGAGGAGACGAAGGCCGGCGCAGAAAACCTGACGAAGACTGAGAAGACGACGACCGGCGCAGAAGATCTGACGAAGATCGAGGGAAAGACGGAAGTTGAGGAAGGTCTGACAAAGACCGAAGGGAAGACGGAAGCAGGCCAGGCAGAGACATGGTTTGATCCAAGATACGAAACTGACGAGACGAAGGCGCGGGTGTCAAAGGGTGAGACCAAGGGCGGCCAGGAACAAGATGTGGCTCAAGATAGCCAGACTGAGGATTTGGGAAAGCTTTGGCAGCAGGAGAATTTGCAAGCCGACGAAACCACCGAAAAGCTTCAAGACGATGGAGCAACTGCTGGAAAACTACAGGCCGATGGACGCAAAACTGACGGGATGCTGGCTGACGAGGGCCAGATGGGCGAACTTCAGACTGGAGAAGACTCTTTGAAGGCTGGTGCACAGACCGAAGAAGACACTCTGCAGGCAAGCGCGCAAGCCTCCCTTGTAGACCGTATCGGAATGGGATATGTCAAGATCAAAAAGGCTGCCAGCGCATGGTTCGCAAGCGTTCCGGGAAAGAGCCTGACAAACATCTTCGGCGTTCTTTGGCTCTTTGGAGCTTTTGCATTTTTGATCCTCGGGGCGCGGAAATATATGCTGATCAGGGGGAAACTGCTTGAGGCGATCCCTTGCGGGCAGTGGGGAAAATACCCCGTAAAGATCAGTGACGCACATGGCGTTCCCATGTCCTTTGGCGTGATCAGACCAGGCATCTTCGTGCCGGCATCTTTCGAGAAGTTCGGCGGTGTGCAAGACCAAGCCAGCGGCGCAAAACCTCTCGCTCTGGATCAAGCTGTCGCCGCCAAAGTTCACGCACAAGAATGCACTTCTGGCATGAACTCCGACGCGCAGGAACTCATTCTCTGGCACGAGGCGACGCACTTGAAACACAAGGATCCGCTTTGGAAGCTGGTTTCGTTCCTTGCACTCGCGGTGCATTGGTGGAATCCGCTGGTGTGGCTTTGCATCCGCTGCATGAACCAGGACATGGAAATGGCATGCGATGAAAGCGTTCTGCGGCAGGTTGGCGCGGAGAAGAAGGAAGCATATGCCAAGACGATCCTTGATTTTGCAACGGCACACAGCGGTATATCCTTGGCAGCAGCCTTTGGCGAAAGCCACGCGGAAAGCAGGATCAAGAACGCTTTGAGATACCGTAAGGCGCCTGCTTGGCTGTCGGTGATCTTGCTTGTGTTTGTGGTGCTGCTTGGCGGATGCCTTGCGACGAACCCGTCTGCGAAGGGGGAAGAAGAGCAGGAGACGGAAAGCACTTCGTCGCAAAGCGAGGAAAAAGAGGCGCAGGAGGACTACCTGTCGTACGACTCCGAAGAAGCATATATGTCAGATCAGGAGCAGCGTTTTGCTGACAGACTCAGGAAGAAAGGGATACTTTCCGAGTCGGATGAGATCTTTACCGTATATTCGGTCGTGCGCAAGCCATATTCATGGCATGATGAAGACGTCCATTATCCCTATGAAATCTATCTGACCACTTTTTCAGAGGACGGCGAGCTTCGGTATTTTTATTCCGTTTTGGATTATTACAAAAAAACGCTGGAGGGAGACAAGGCCCCGCACTATTTCATTGGGAAAGGCAAAGACGAGGAAATCGGGGCGGTTACTGACGTGGCAACCGCATATAAAGTATATCCGTACTTCTATGAATACGCTTTTGACTATCAAGGATCAAAGGAGGGAGTTCCGGTATTTGATAATTGGAGCGGGAAAAGCGGAGCTCAGTATCTGGCAGACATTTTGGGAAAAACGGCACCTGAGAAGGCAAAGGGGCTAAAGGATCCCGTGACTGCGGCGGCGTTTTGGCTAAGCATTCAAGGCGGTCAAGGCAAGTTTATTGAGAAGAGTTTTGTTGAAGGGTATGTGGAATGGCAATTTGACAACGGAGAACAGATTCACTACGACATGTATGAACTTGACGGACTCTGGCTGCCGATGCTCAATAAGGAATGGTATGATGCGTTAGATAAGGATTGGTATCCGCAGGTCACAACAGAAACAACGGAAAAGAACTGGGACAGACTGAAACGCACCAAGGAGTTTCTGGAGAGTGTCACGGCAAAGGACCTTCGAAACGTGACGAAAAGATATGAATATGGTGAAGACGCTTCAGAAAGGGAAAAGGACGAAAAGTTTGGGATTCTTTTTGATCTTCCTGAAAAGGATGTCACTTTATACGGCGTGTATGATGAATACGCAATGATGCTTCGCGTGGGCGATCAGGCATATCCTTTGAAGAATCCATACACAAGCTATATAGGTGATTATTTTGAGTTTGCCTGCGGAGATTATGACAAGGACGGACAGGATGAATATGCCCTGACCACCATAGGCAAGACAGGTTCGGGAGTGTTTGGCACGGAGCTTTACGTGATCGAGATCCGTCCGAACGGCGCGGTCGTAAATCACTTCACGACGAAGGATCGTTTTGGATATTTGGAGAAAGTCCTGACCTATTCCTACGATGAGAAGGAGCAGGTACTGAACGTGAACATCGAAGGAGGTTATACCGTGCGTAGGTACCTTCGCGATGAGCTTTCGGTGGATGCCCATGTGAACGAACTGATCTACGGATGTAATGAAGGCGTGACGCCCGTGGACAATGAATTGTTCTATCACTGCTCCGGGAATCTTTGGACGACTGACGGCGGTTGGCCAGGAATGAGTCTCGGTGTCGATCTCCTTTGCCGCGTGCAATATCATGACGACGGTACGTTCACGATGGAAACACCTAGCTTTACGGATCTTAGTGCTCCCTATGGCGGCGTTCGCAATGAGGATTCCTATGGATACTACTTGGGCGAGGAAGTCATTTGTGTGAGAAAGGCGGATCTGACAAGGGACGGCGTGGATGACTATATCGTGACCAGCGTGCCCTATTTGCCGAATACGAAGGATTTTCCTTGGGAGAAGCGCTTAGAGCAGGGCGACGTCTGCAGCGTTTGCGTGTATGACGGCACCGATCCCGAGATCTCGGACAACGAATTCCCGACGCAGAATGCCATCTGGGGGAAGTCGTTTAGAGATGCATATGCAGGAAATGAATATGTCTTTCTTTGTGAAAAGAACGGCAGGAGCTATCTTCTTAGCGGATGTCATGAGGTGGACACGGGTGAAGAGCGCCTGATGTTTGTGGTCGAAGCACTTGGGCCAAATGGTCGCTACGAGATGGACAAGGATGAGATCTTTGTCCAGTTCAGAGTGCCCGAGGAGCAGTGGTCCGTGGACGAGATGTTTGAGCACACCGAAAAGCTGCATGACTGGATCGGGGATGCAAAGCTGATCGCATTTATGGGCGCTGACGGAAGCGCCAGGATCCCGGCGTTTGATCAAAACTCCGTCGGTGACTTCTCGCAGAGAAAGATCCAGGAGAAGACCTATGGTGCTTGGGAAATTTGGGATGAATTAAATCGGATCATGGAACGGGCCATTAGCAAAGAGCAGAGCACGAGCATTCTCAAGATCGATACCGTGGAAGAGGTGCACTTTACCGGCATGGACGGGCTTCGGGGCGAACTCGAAAAACTAAATCGTAATTGGAGAAGACTGGCGGACTTGCAGAAGAAGAATTCCTATCTGTCGAGGATCGAGGTGGACCTGCAGGACGGAAGGAACGTAGTTACCTGTGACCTTACGCGTGATGGCATCCAAGAGACGATCACGGTGGAATATGCCGACGTCGAAAAGGACAGCCAGGCACTTTTGCTGATTGACGTAAGGAACGCCCAAAAAGAATTTATGTGGGAAGGGACGCTGGGCAGGCCTTACATGGGTTGGGGCAAGTACTACGTAACGCTTTATGAAGGACTTCTTTACCTGCTCTTTGAATTCCCGATGCATGACCGCCAGGGGGAGGAGATCGGCTCCTTTAAGGTGTTCTGTCTTGATAATAAGGGTAACGAAGTGGTTTTGGAGGAGCGCACTTATGCATCGTCCACAGCCAAGGATCCAGAGAAAGAGAAGACGGAATTTGAGGAGGCTCTGAAGAAATATAAAAACGGACGGGCAACGCTGCTTGCCGGCATCTGGGAAGGCGAGCTTCTTGTGAACAGAAAGCCTTCGAACTGGTAAGGCGAGCCCCGGGGTTGTTTAAAAATTGCGCAAGGGTATTGACAATTGCCACAAGGCAAGGTACAATACCCTTGTTGTGAAAAACAATATTCACACGCGGGTGTAGTACAATGGTTAGTACGCCAGCCTTCCAAGCTGGACACGTGGGTTCGATTCCCATCACCCGCTCTCCTAGTAGGATGCGAAACCCCTTATAAATCAAGGGATTTCGCATTTTTTATTTTCATCAAAGACAGATTTTTTGGGTCGACCAAGGGTCGACTAGGCTGGAATCCAGCAAATTACATACTTCTGCAAGCGTATCTTTTTCGGCATAACTGTAGAATTTCAGGTTGACTTCGACGGAATGTCCAAGAAGCAAAGCCCGCGTCGTGACGGGGATTCCCAGCGGAATGAACACATTTGAGTTCAAGCTCATGCGGAAGGCATGATTGTTTGTCACATTCAATCCCTGAGATTTACAAAGCCTTGCGAGAAATTTCTCATAAGCAGAAGCGCTGATCCATTCTCCGTTCTCATCCGCAAAGACGAAATCGGAATAAATCTCCGCGGCAGCCTGCTTTTGTCTAAGTTCGTTCAAAATACTTCTGATCTTCGCCGTAATGGGGAACCGTCTGCCTCCCTGGCTAATTCCCTTCTCATTTTTCGTCCAGTAGACCAGCGTGTGCACTTCCTTTCCGCTTTCGCGGTGGCTGAGCTGCTGGGTATGAACGTGAATGTAGGAATTTTCCGGGTTGTCGGCGTTCTCGTGAACGTCTTCCCATTTCAGGGAGCAGAGCTCTCCGGCGCGCATTCCGGTCTCAATCGAAAGCAAAATCATGTGCCCGGTGACATAATAGGGTTTTCTGTTGATCCTCTTGCGCACTTCGTCCACAATGCCCGCTATCTCTTCCGGGGACATAATCTTTTCCTGAGATTTTGGCTTTGCCTGATCGCAGGATTTCAAATACACTCGCGCTTCCAGAAAATCAACCGGATTTTCGGAAATGATCTTGTGATGGCGGGCGTAGTTGAAGATTAAGTTCAGCACGCTCATGTAGTCGAAATACGCTTTCTTTTTCGGATGCTTCCGTGTCACCATTTCCTGCGTGAATTTCTGCAGGTCATATTCCGTGACGTTTCGAATGTCCATTTGTGAAAGCGCCTCATTCTGAAAAAACCTGGTATAATTACATTTGTACTTATAAACGGTGTTTTCACTGGGATTTCGGGTTGCCGTGTAATTCTCCAGGGCACGCTCGAAAACCTTGCACAGTCTGTAATCCTGATCCTTTAGTACGAGCATGCATTTTTCCAAATAATAATCATACAGCTTTTCTATGAGACCTTCATAAGTATTTGCCGAGACGTGCTGACCGTCCGGCTTCTTGGTCAGAAAACGCATTTTTTTCGACACGCAAGTATTTGTAATCGCGCGCGGTTTGCCGTCCTTGGTTACGTGTGTTCTCAGTACGGCGTCTTCCTTTAATTTGAATGTTTTGTCCTTTCTCATTTTATCTACGATTGCAGCATCGGTTACATCCATTGTATCGTCTTTGCCCAACTTTCGCAATATGCCCATCGCTGATATTTCATCGTTTGCGTGCCTAAAAAGCTCCTTTGTGGATCCGTCTGGCACGTAATCCTTCTTTTGCCGTGATTTGGTTTTGGCGTTTTCCTTCATGACTGTCTCCTTATCAATAAAAAAGGAGCAGCCCGCACAATGCAGAACTGCTCCGAAAAATAAAAAATCCCTTGTCAGTGCGACAAAGGGAACGAGTTACGCGGTATTTAGTTTGCCAGCAGGCGCCTTTCCAGGTCTTCCATGTCATAATCCTGCTGATCCTGCAGTTGCCAGGGAGAGGATTTACGGGGCGTATTCCTTCTCTCCTTGGTTTGGTTATTTTTGTTTAAGTTCTTTTTGTTTTCTTTTAGTTGCGTAACGGGTTCGTTACGTTCCCGTAACGATTTCGTTACGGAATCGTCATCGTCCGGCGGTGCTTTTTCCGCTTTTTGAGACAGTTCTTCTTCCGTCAGAAGGCGGTAAACGCCGCCTTCCGCCGTGACAAGGGACATTTCCCGTTGGTAGATGGTGGGGTGATAGGTGTCCGTTCTTTTGACGGTGTTGGCCACGAGCCAGTGCGCAATGAGGCAGAGCCCGCCGTCAAACTGGAGCAGGTACCCGTTGTCCACCAGCTCGTTCACGTGCTTTTTTGTCGCGCCCACGGAGCGCGTCGTCATCACCACGTTTGACACAAAGCCGTCGTCGTCCCCTGCCAGGGTGAGGTGCACGTACAGCTCCCTGGCGCGCAGGGACATGCCAAGGAAAGCGTCCGTACTGATTACGTCTGATGAAAGCATTCTTCTTTTTGCCATTTTATAAATTCCTCCAATCTTTTGTTTTTACTTGTTCTCCCATGGCCCTGCGGTAGTCCGCTTCAATGGCCTTTTTCAGGGAGTAGGCCGTTGCGGCTTCTTCCTTTAGTTTTTGGTAAGTTGCAAAGAGGGACCGGTGTTCCCGTTCGAGCGTTTCCAGGCGGGTTAAAAGAGTCTTTTTGTCAGGCACTCCGCCCGGATGGATCTCCTGAAGTTCGCGCGTTGCCATGTAATAAAGGGAGAGCTCGCTGCGACGTGCTTCACGGAATTCGTCCAGCGCCTTTTTCCCTTTGATTTTGGAAAGCTGATCGTGAATGGGCTTGCCTTGCTCGAGTTTGTTTATCAGATCTAAGGTTTTACGGATTTGCGCGGCCTCAGCCTCGCAGGTCTTTGTTTTTCTGCAGGCTTCGGATGCTTCGGCGTACATGGCATTTACTTTTTTGGAAAGGTCATCAATGGAACATAGATTGTTTTCCTGCAAAAACGCGATTGCCTTTGCCCGATTTTTTAAGTTGTTGATCTTGGCCTTCTCAGAGTAAGCACCGGCGTTTCTTTCGTCGTAGTACGATGAAAGAACGGTGTACAGAGTTTTCTTTTCTTGCGAGGCTTCCTTTTCGTTTTCTCGTTCCTCCTGACGCAGACGATCGTATTCCTGCAAGGCTGCCGCAGTTTTCGAGATGACGTCCTTTACTGACTGGAGCAGGGAGTTGATCTTGCGGATCAGCCGGTTCCAGCTGCCCTTGTCCGTCCGGATCCCCTTCTTTTCCATGGAACGAACGGTGGGGCCTTCATGGATGGTAGGGATGAGGTCAATGCCCCTGGCTTCGTAGGAACGGTGGTCGATCCTTTCCGAGATTTTCTTCTCCTCAAACTTTTTGTTTACCAGGTCTGACCAGTTTTTTCTCCATTCGAGGAGGGTCTCCGCAGATCCCCAGTCCGTCGTCGGAACGGCGTTGAACTTAAAGTCACCGTGCCCGTCCGGCACGCGTTCGCCGTTTTCGTCAAGCACCCATTCGCGCCGTTGTTTGTTTCCCCATGAGCCGTCAGCGTTCAGGGGACGGATGGGGCACAGGACGTGAAAGTGAGGGTTTTGTATGCCGTTCTCGCCTCTGTCCGGATCGTGAAACGCCAGGTCGGCGATCATGCCCTTTGCAACAAAATTCTCCAGAACAAATTCTCTCGCAAGGGCGTAATTCTCCTCCGGCGACAGTTCGTTTTGCAGCGCTACGTCAAAGGAGTAGGCGAGCTGTGCCTTTGGATGCCTTTCAATTTTTTCGACTTCGTTCCAGAGCGTTTCCCTGTCGGCTAATCTTCGGGGAGCATGGTCCGGGAGAAGGATCTCGGAGCGGATAACGCCCCCCTTTCTTTCGTAGTCAGGATTTTCGCCGTAATAGGAATCGTGAAGCTTTTCGCCGGACCGGTAAGCCGCACACGCGACGACGGACTGTCCCTTTCCCCTCGAGACCTGTCCGACGTTAAAATGATAGAGCGCCATCAGTCCTCACCTCCTTCCGCGGGCGGAAGGTCACCTGCCTTTGCCTTTGAGTAAAGTTCAGACACGCCGGGAACGGTTTTGAGCGTTCTCATGAACTTCCAAAACTCGTCCTGCGGCAGGTCTTCGATTCCGTCAAAGACGTACTCAAGCTCCGCCCCCTCCACGATGAGCCTGTGCGTTCTCGCGGCATCCTGCTTTTTCAGCGCGTTCCGGAGACGGTTCTCGTCCCGGTTCAGCCTGCGCAGGGCAACCTCCCTTTCGCGAAGCGCCTCGTCAAGTTCCCTTCTTAACCTTTCCAAATCTTCCAGTGATTTTTTTGGTTCCGTCATTTTTGTTTATTCCTCCTTTTTGAAATTTTTTTAAAATGACAAAAGGACCGGCGTGACGGCGTCGGTCCCTTTGTCCGGAAGCGCAGCGGACGCAGTTCCTTCTTTCCCGAACGCTGAGCGGGGAGGGAAAAACGCACGGACTTACCCGACTGGGTATAGAGGTGCGCCCTTACTCCGTAAGGGAAAAAGGACTGATCCAAAAACGCTTCTAAAATAATGATACGGCGGGTAATCCCAAATGGTCTGAAAAGCGGCAAAATCACATTTTGGAGCGCCGCAAAAAAAGTTTTTTAAAGTTTTTGATGCAAAATCGCAACGAACATGTTATTGTATAAACAGAACATATGTTTGGATTTATAAGAAAGGAAAAAGACGAAAGAACATGGGAGAATATTTGCAGGGAACGCTTCAGCAGAGAATGAGGGAACTGCGCGAAGCAAGGGATTATTCGCAGGCAAAGGTTGCCGGGATTTTGGGAATAGACAAGGCGTCCTACGGAAGGATGGAGAACGGAACGACGAGGACCGTAAACAGCGAAGTGCTGATTGGCCTGGCGAACCTTTACGACGTTTCGACGGACTACCTGCTCGGGATTTCGGACGTGCCACAGAAGACGTACTATGACCTGAAGGCGCTGGGACTTTCCGTGGAGGCCGCGGGAAGCCTGCTGACGAAAAACGCAAACCAGGAAGTGGTGGACGCGCTTCTCAGAAACGAAAACTTTCTTGAGGCTACGAGACGCATGGCAACGTATTTCAGCGAGATCGCCGTGATCGCCTTTGCCACGGGCAACAGTCTTTACGATTTTTCGTACGACCTCGCGACGGAATTCATCAACCGGGGACGGATTCCAAAAAACAGTGAGACGAACGCCCTACGGGCACGGATTAAGGCGAAGAGGGCAAAGGCTGAACCTATGGAACTGAACAACATTCGGAAGTATTTCATGGACGCCGTGGATGAGATCAAAAAGGAGACGGGAAGCGAAGTTCGCGAATACGCCAAGGGAAAGTTTACCTCGGACATTCTCGCTGCGGTCAGGGCTGACATTGAAAGGCAGGGGGATCCCTTGGCGTTGCCGTTTGAGCAAAGAAAACGCAACGTGATCGAATCGGTTAAGAAAGGCCTGAGGGCCAATCCCGATGTGTATGACGAATACGGGGATAAGATGGACGAGGCGGTTGAGGTGATCATGCCGGCGCTGTTTGATTTATGGAAGTGAAAATGACAAAGGAAGAAAAATACAAAAGAAACGTTGAACTGTGCAGAAGGGTAAAGAAGAATGACCTTATGGCAGAAACGGTACTCCTTATGGAGAACGAGGGGCTTGTAGCGGGGCTGGCCAGGAGGATGAGAAGATGGAAGAAGGTGAATTCCTCGGACGGATTTGACGAGGAAGACCTCCTGCAGGAGGGCAGGATTGCCCTTCTGACCGCGGCAAAAAAATATAACGAAAAGAAAGGCGCGCAATTTTCCACGTATGCTTACAAGGCTGCCTTTAAGGCGATGAACAGGCTTTGCAGAAAGCTCCAGTCAACCTTTGAGAGACAAATGGAGGAAGACGGACTGACGCGCGTGTTCCTAAGCGACGGGAATGCCGAAGAGAAAATGTACGTAGGCCGGGGATGCGAAGTTCAGTGGAAGGATCCGACGGGAAACCTGGCCGTGCTTCACCTCATGCTTGAGAAAATGCAAAACAGGCTGAAGCTCCTTCCCGAGAGACAAAGGCGCCTTCTTGCATATCATTACGGATTTGGAATGTTAAAGGCCAACTCCATTTCCAAGACCGCCGCGTACTTTCATCTCGCAGAGCGAACCCTAAGGAAGATTGAGAAGGAAGCGTTGGGAACGCTGCGGGAAATGATGAATGACGGGAAAATCGTGTGACCGGAATAATCTGCCTTATACATGTGTACATGGCAAGGCATTGAGATTACATTTGATATTTGGGGACTGAAATGTTATCATAAAAATAACTTTTCTCTAGATGCGAACAAATGTTTGGGGGGGGTAAAGGGATGTTGATTTTTCTTGAAACGATAGAGAATGAAGAGGACAGGTCAAAAGTCAGACAAATATATGAAAACTATGTGTCGCTCATGCGTTGTAAAGCCAACGAAATTTTAGGCAATCGGCATGATGCGGATGATGCTGTTCAAAATGCATTTGTAAGAATCATAGATCACCTTGAAGATCTTCCCAGCCCGAATTGTACGCAAACAAAGTGGTATGTGGTTACTGCCGCAACAAATGCAGCGATAGACATATGGAGAAAAAGAAAGCGAGATTCGGAGGTATTATATGACGATGCTTTCATGTCGGGAGATTCCAGGGATCCCTACCAAGGAGATAATGAGATTATTAGGGAAATGCTGAAGCTTTCTTCAAGAGATCAGCAATTATTGTATTATAGACATGTTTATGGATATAAAAATGCTGAAATTGCGGAATTGCTAAACATGACGGAAGAAGCCGTGAAAAAAGCTGTAAGAAGGGCAGAAGAGCGTTTGGGTGAGAAGTGTAGGGAGGACGGGATTATATGATTGGCGAAGAAAGGTTAAGGAATGCCTTGTTGGAAATGCAGGAGTATCAGGTGAGCCTGTATCCGACGCCGACGGAGAAGGATTCAGAAATCCCTTTAGGGTTCCGTATAAAAATGAACAGGTTGATCGAAAGACATGATCATCCGGTTTGGTATCAAATCAAAGAGGTAGCGGTAATAGTAATTCTGCTAATGGGAATTTCTGCGGGCCTTATATTAGGATTTAATGAAAAAGTAAGGGCTGAGGTTTTTGGCTGGATAATGGAACGGTTCAGCGACAACGAATTTCAATATCAGAATCATGCACATGGAGGGGATATCAGCATTTCAGATTATTCATTGGTTGGAAATACACCGTCAGGTTATAAGCTGCTAAAACAACATGGAGATGAGAACAAAAGAACAGAGATTTTTGTAAATGAAAGCGGTGAGAGACTGTCATTTGTCGTAATAAGTCCCAAATACGATGGAACGGTACATGTTTTCTCGGATGAAGACCGTGTAGGCGACCCCGTTTATATAGATGATCTACGCGCGGATGTGTATATATCCACAGAATCGGGTGAGGCTAATATAATCACATGGCAACATGAAAATGGTATTCGTTTTATTATCCAAGGATTCCTAGATAAAGAACAACTTATTGATTTGGCAGCCCAAATGGGAAATAAATGATTCTCTTCACCGTTTTCCGCTCATTTACGAATAAATAAGAATAAATAATTTCATAGGAAGTGTCCCCTTTTTCCCTCCCGAATCGTTCTAGTTAGTAAAACAAGGAAAGGAGGGAATTTTTATGCGCGGATAATTGATGAAACATAGTATTTCGAGAATAGACGATTTTAATCGTCAAAAACTGGAGGAACAGATTTGGTTAAGATGTCAAAAGAAAGG